>Ga0316604_10000662_pt1 | contig 38507 bp, 49 predicted proteins | sample OWC_soil_day20_C_FD_207650 | JGI IMG/M metagenome (GOLD analysis project Ga0316604, IMG submission 207650) | Wetland soil microbial communities from Old Woman Creek delta, Ohio, United States - OWC_soil_day20_CT | ecosystem: Environmental > Terrestrial > Soil > Wetlands | place: USA: Ohio... | reverse complement strand
CTAGATCAATTGAAACCTGCCAAGTTATAAAACGAGCGGTTAATGAAATGATCGGATACCCTGAGCTTGATAATGGTAAATGTATGGGATATTCAACAGAAAATGACGATGAACCCATAGAAAAATGTAAGAAATGCAAGTTTTGTACTGTGCCATATGAGGAGGGCGGTAAGTGATGGCTTTTACGGGACTAGTCAACATTGTAAAACGGAAAAAGACTTTGCATTGTGGATTCAAAGTTAGACTGGGTAGCGATGTTAAGATTGCAAGCGTTTGCAATAAGACCTGGCACTTAGAAGATGAGGTTTATGAGGATATTTCATCGTCGGTTACTTGCAAGCGTTGTCAAAAGATATTGGAAAAAGCCAACGAGGACGGCTATGTAACATTTGGGAGGCGGTAAGTGATGGTTGAGTGTAAAGTAGAATGTCTACATAGAAAACAATGTGATGCCATAAATAATCCGTGCTGGCATCATACGAAGGTAATGAGCGAACTCCAGCAGGCACAGGCTACAATAGCGGCTCTGCGTGGGGCGTTGGAAGAAATACGAAATATGGATGAAATAGAATTAATGGATGAATCTCACATGGTAGCAGATAAAGCCTTATCCACCACAGCTGGAGCCGAACTACTCGAAAAAATTGGACAGTTGGAGCGCGAGAATAAGGCGCTAAGATGTTGTGATAACTGCGAACACATGATTTGGCAGCACGATGATCGTGGGTGTAAATTAACCCCACAAGATGAGTATGGGTACTATGATTATAATTTTGATTGTACGCCTTGTGATGATAGTGCTAGTTTCAAGGATTGGCAATTAGCTGAAAGGTTGGTGAGTAAGTGATGAATTGGACATTTAATGATAAGGAAGACGGTATTTGGGGAAATGACGATTTTAGCACCAAAGAAGAAGCAATTGCGGCCGGAATTGAGTATGCCAAAGAAGAAAACTGGTCGGAGTTATATGTTGGGCAGATGCTTGAAATCCCGGTAGAATCGCCTATTGATGCGGATGATGTCATCGAAAAAACAGCAGAAAACATAGATGATAATTACGGTGGAGACTATGAACCCGGAGAGAAATTTTTAAACAATATACAATGCGGTGATTCTGACCAATTACAAAAGTTGTTGGATGAAGCCTTTGATAAGTGGGTGAAAGAGAGAAATATCAAATGTGGTGCCTTTACTATTGAAAAAGTTGAACGAATTGCATATAAAAAGGCTGGTGAGTAAGGGTGAGTGATGGTGAAAAGTGCTTATGCGACTATTGTAGAAATGATAATTGTATAGCCGTTTTGGCTGTTGAAGCGCACCAGATTGCTAACGCCAGGGCAGACAAGGCAGAGACTGACTTAAAAGATGCTCAAGACAAGATTGTTCAGTTAAGTATTGATAGAGAAGAAGAGACCGACCTGCTTAAGGCTAGGGTGGCTGAGTTGGTTGGGGCGTTGCTAAAAATATACAAAATCAATCCAGATGGTTATAAAGCAAGAGAAATAGCCTGTGAAGCCCTAGCCAAGGCTGAGGATGGTGGCAGTAGCGATAAAGGGGGCGTGAGAAATGGCAAAGTGGCGTAAAAAGCCTGTGGTGGTTGAAGCAATGCAGTTTACGAATGAAACAAAAAACAGAGTATATTATTGGTGTTCTTCCCAACAAATGAATATCTACCCTTCTTTTGATGATAACAATAATCCTATATTAAAAATACCAACCTTAGATGGTGAAATGATTGCTAGTATAGGAGATTATGTCATAAAAGAACCATATCCGACTGACTGGCGAAAGTTTTATCCATGCAAACCGGATATATTCCACGCGACGTATGAAAAAGTAGAGGAGGCGTGAGAAATGACTAAGGATGAGATATTAGCAATGAAGCCAGGGCGGGAACTTGATACTTTAGTGGCTGAAAAAATATTTGGGCTTGAATATATGGAATGTATCGGTTGCTATATTGACACTAATGGCAATGAACAAAAAATAAAAAGATACAGCGTAGAGATTGCGGCGGCGTGGGAAGTTGTTGAGAAGCTGAAGGTTAAAAAGTTGTACCCTGCGTTTGCAATTCGCGACCAAACATACAATATTTCAATTTGGGATAAAGGTGGAGTGGAATTAATTACCGATTGGGTAAGGTGTAAAACAGCACCGGAAGCGATATGCAAAGCCGCTTTAGTGGCTGTATCTAAGGTAGGTGATGTAGATGGACTATAAGAGAGAGAATAGGATAGCTGAAGAATGGCTAATTGAATATAACGAGCGTAAAAGGACACTGGATATTAAATTAGGTGAATTAGAGTATCTTAAAGCTGCTGTAAGCGATGGATTACCACGTTCAACAGATATAGGCAGACCGTGCGAAAATCACGCGATTGAATTGGCAGAAATAAAGCGAGGCCAGCGTTGGATATTAGCCGTGTATGACCTGGAACAAGACATTGATATTAGGTATCAAGAGATATTGAGACTAAGGCGAGAAGCAGAAACAATCAATAAAGGCATACCAGGAAGACATGGATGGGTTGAATATGTGAAGACAAATTATTGTCTATGGCTATTTCGTGTGACAGGCGAAGAAAGGGATATAAACAAGGAAACAATCAAATTGTGGTGGAGACAAATTATTGACATGATGGTTAGAAAAGCAATAAGAAATGCTTGTTTCTAATAAAAAATAGTTTAGACTAGTCCGAACTATTTAATAATCGTGATATAATAATAAAGTAAAATAAAGTCTACGTTAATTTTCGGGAAATAATCACAAAAAGGACAGGCTATACCCAATGTAGTCTGTCCACCTCTCTTCGATATTAGTCAGCCGTAAAAAGCTGATTGATGTATAGAGCCCGCTACGCCTCTTGGCGTGTTGATTTTTCAATCCATGCTTATGCGGACCAGGGCGGGACTTTTTAGGCTTGGCGGTGGAATGGCAACCGTGAACACCAGGGCATGAAATTAATAGCGCTACGTGCCCTGGAAGTGAATGTAAGCTGCAAATGTGGCTTGACGATATGTCTCCTTTCTACACTTCCATTATACAAGCCCTTCGGGGCGAAAACATTGGCTGATAGCTTAAACGCTGTCAGCCTTAAATATTAACAATACAGGAAAGGAAGATTAATAATGAAAGATTTATTCTGCGGTTTTTTAAGTATTATTGCGATGGTGTTTGTGCTGTGTTGTATGGCGTGGGCTATTCAAGGAAATGATTTTTTTCTTTATAAAGTGTTCGCACCAGCACAAGAACAGGTAAGAAGGGAAACTTTTGAACAGTCAAAAGCCTATAACCAATCTGTAGCCCAGGACATTTCTAGTTTTCAGCAGCAGTATATCCAAGCTACAGACAGCCAGAAGGATGCTCTAGCTTCATTAATCATTCATAGGTATGCTGATTATGACTTGAGCAAATTACAACCGGATCAAAGAAGTTTCATTGAAAAATTACGAAGAGGTGATCGGTAATGAAAAAACTATTAATAGCAGTAATAGTTGGGATTATGGGGTTATCAATTGCAGGGTGCAGCGCAGATGATTCGAGCAGAGCAAAAGAGCAACAACAGCAAGAACAAACGCAACAAGAATCAATAGCACAAGCAGGCACACCAGCTATTAAAAACTTTAGGGAAAAGAAATTACTTAAAGATATTTACGAAATGAGAGATCAAGAAGGACTTACAACGTATACATATATTGTTGCTGAAAACACAGGGAAATTAATCTTCCTTGGTGAGACAATCGGCTACGGTATACCGGCGGCTACACAATACAATAATCCAGAACAAGCATTGGGATATTCCGAACATAAATACACTATTCCACAAGCTGAACCAAATGGGCTATATTCGCCACAATCAGCAGAAGGAACGTGGATAATGTTAAAAGGCCCTAACGCCAAAGCGGTAAAGCCTGTGTATGTTGAGCCGCGAATTGTCGTTAGTCCGTTTAAATTAGATATTGCAAGTTAAAGAAGAGCCGTTTGACTCTTCTTTTTTATTTTGGCAGAAAGGCGGTGAAAAAATGACAACCGTAATTTGTAAGCTGACTGATTGCGTATACCACGGATTAGAAATATGCACAGCTAAAAGGGCTAGAGTGGACGGAGTAGGGCAGGTTGAGTGCTATGAACCAATACCACATTCAAGTATTGTACATAGAGAATTTGATAGTGGGTGCGATAAGTCCAGGCGAGGTTATAAGAGCAATCGAGTAACAAGAGTAATCAAATAAAAAACCGCCCGGAGGCGGCTAATATTACGGCGTGGTTAATTTAGTTATCTCGCTTTTAGGTATTCTGTATGTCTTGCCAAGCTTAGTAGCTTTAAGACTGCCAGTACGAATCTTACGAAGCAATGTTTCCTTATTGACCATCAATATTTCGGCGGCTTCTTCGGTAGTGTATTCAATCCGTTCAGCTTTATGGGGAGCGCCTAAGAGCGATAGATTAAAATTAAGAATGTCATGTCCGTAATTTTTAATAGCGTCCAATATTTCAAGGCCGATGATATTTCCAGATGAATCAAGGTCAAGAACTATGTCGCCCTCATTAAATTCCTGTTGGCGCTCACTCTTGGACTCAGATAAGCGAATATACATAGCGTCAATATCGGAATCATAGGTTACTTTCATATTTGTTACCTCCGTTTATTTTATGAAGCGGAGCAAGCAACCCGGTTAAGTCCGGGTTACCGTTACCACTTTAATTTTGCTTTGCGTTACCACATATACAACGCGAACACCGTTTTTCTTTGCTATAAATTTTTCTCCCTTCCCTGGCTTAATATCAGTTGGTGGGGTTAGTGCTTGCAGTATTTGCAATTGGCTAATATCGCGTTCGATCATTCGCTGTTTAGCGTGATAGCTTAATTCAACATCTAGCACGTAATTCCCTCCCTTCAATTACTATTATATACCACTACGCACTACATGTCAATACTTTAAACTACTTGAGACTACTTTAAATTAATAATAGGAGGAATAAACATGGAACAGACAATAACATTTACAGCAGGGACATTGGTAATAGCAACAATAGCGTGGGTATTATCTTTATTAGTGATGTGCCAGATGTGCGCTAATCAGCTTTTAAAGGCATTAGAAGCTAAAAATAATGAGTGCAATGAATTGTTGCAAGAAGCATATAGCAAGGGTAGAGAAAGAGCCATAGAGATTATGAGAGAAATGGTTAGCGAATTGAGAAAAGATGATTAGGGGTGAAAGATAATGTTTGATAATCTAAAAGCTAGATTTAAATTAAGGACGTTGCTATTCAATTATTCCGAAGAAGAATATGTTTCTGCAATATTTAAATCGGTTTTAGCAGAAAAATGGAAAAGCATTGAAGCGGAGAGATATTACATAACAATAACAACGGCAAGTGGCAGAAAATTAATATTATGGAATAATAATAAATATTATGCGTGGGCAAGTGATGGGCGTTTTATTGCTGGTGAGAAAGGAACATCGTGGGATAATGCTAGGCCAAGTGTTAACTTACTGCATCAGATGATAAAACGTATTAACCAGGAGGTAATTAACACTATTAATACGATGCCTAACGGTGAAAGGGTGGATAAATATGCTTGAAATGTTTTTCTGGTGTGTATTAATAATCGTATGTGCAATAGGTTTAGGCATTTCAATAGGACTATGGGCAGTAACAAGGATTATTAAGAAAAAGATAGATGAAACAATAAAGGAGATGGAAAGATAATGGAAGTATTAACATTGCCGTTACCTATGGCAATATGTATTGTGATAATTATTGTATTAGCGTTAGATTTAGCCTACTACATTGGCAAGGCTAAACAGAGTGACACGGACTTAGGATACTATCTAAGCAAGCTTGAAGATCAGCACCATTGGTATATGGAAAACATGGACAAATGTATTAATGAAGCAAGAACAAACGGCGCAGACACGATGAGGCAACAAATGGGTATATTAGTATCCCAAGCAATAATCAACAGCGACAAGGCTAATTAGGAGGTTTGGCAATGAGTACAATACTAGAAATATTAGGGGCACTTTTCTTGATGTGGCTACTCCTTTTGCCATTAGTATTTATAATTGGTTGGGTTAACGAAATATACAGAAAGTGGGAGAAAAGACACCTTGTAATATACTGTAAAGATTGTAAATTACATGATATGAATATTCAAGGTATGGAAGTATGCAGCCAGGATGATGGGTTTGAAGGTTTTTGCAGTAACGCGATACGGAGGGACAATATATGACCGTTATGTATGGACAGGCTAAAGTTAAGAAAACGATGACGCCTGTTGAATTTGCTAACAAAATGGCAGATATTAAAGCCAACTGTCAGCCTGCTGAAAGGCATATACAAGCCGACATATTAATGAGCGAGTTGTTAGTGCAGCTAGGCTATAGCGATGGTATTAACAAGTTTAGGAATATGGCTAAATGGTATTCTGGTGGAAATAGTAAAACAATTAATATTGATATTAAAAATCAATTATGGGATTGCGATGGAAAAGGAAGTATTGTTTTGAGAAGGAGAGTTTAAGCAAATGAGTCTTGAAATTAATGTTTACGATAAAACTGGTGAACTATTTTACACAACCAAGTCTTTGCAGGATTTAGAAGAACATTCGTTTTTGTTTAGACCAGGAGATAAAGCCGTAATAGAAGGAGAAATCGACGGGGCGAACATTTTTCATCACAAGAACGAACAACCGCCAAAACAACAGAATAAGAAGGATGATAACTCGATAATCCGTTTGAATAAGATAGGTAAGTTTTCTATTCAAACGGATTTTATTTACGATCAACCCGAATTAGTGAAGGAGATACTAAAGGATTTAATTATAGTTAAAACAGAAAGAAGCTGTTACGCGCCTAAATTTGATTATATTGCATATGGTGATGTGTTTGAACAAGTGTCAGAAGAACGCGAGCCGTATAGTTATTGCGTAAGAGCAGTAAAAAGAAATGGAAAATTAGAATTTGATCGATTTACAAGGAATGATTAAGCATGGCTAAAAAGAAGAATTGGGAATTAGCCTTTCAAGATTATAAAGATGGAGTATTGCAAACTGATATTGCTAAGAAATACAAGGTAAGCGTAGCCGCTGTAAAGAGTTGGCAACAAAGGCACTGGAAATGTATGCAAGAAGAAGAAGATAAGGCAAAAAGGTTGGCAGATATAGAGGCAGGTTTGCAAGGTGGTATACAAGGGCAAGCCATAGACCTAGAAGCTGGCAGGAGTGGCAGGTATTTTGGTTCTATTACGCAGAAGCAGATTAATGACACTAATCCTGCTAGAATTTATGCAGAATACAATAAAGACAATTTACCTTCATTAGAACCAAGGCAAGCCCGTTTTGTAGAGGAATATATTATTGACCTAAATAAGGCTGATGCCGCTATCCGTGCGGGTTATAGCGTAGCCAATGCGCCTGACGTTGGATGCCATTTATATAAAAATCCTGCTATTAATGCCCATATACAGGTTGCTCTTGCTGAACGCAGGCGTAGAACTGGTATTAATGCCGATACGACTATACGGGAACTGGCTCGGATAGCATTGGCAAACCCTGCTAGAGTGATTGCTAAAGATGGAAGTATTTTAGACAATGCTACAGAGGATGATTTAGCAGCAATCTCCTCCATCAAGGTCAAAACAACACAGACTAAGAATGGTCAGCCCATTGTAGAACGTGAGGTTCGCTTCCATGATAAGAACAAAGCATTGGAACTATTCATGAAATCGCAAGGCATGATGATTGATAGACAGCAAGTAATGGTAGCACAGGGTACATTTGATATAACCAAGATGAGCACACAAGAATTACAGGACGAATTAAAGAAGCAACAGCAGTTATCAAATACCATTAATATACATCCTATTTGTGCGCAAGGTGAGGACAATGAGGGTAATGAATGATGTGTATAATATGATGTATTGATATTACTGGATTCGGTATGTGAACAAATTGTAATTAGTTCGCATTGGTGCATATATTGCCCCTATTGGCTTACACAAAGGAAGGGTGGCAAGGGCTTGGACTATAAAGGAGAGCCTCACCCACCCCACCCCTTTGAGTTCCAGAATGTTCCAGAAATGGCGCGAGTGGAGCACACTGTAATATTATAAAATTACTAAGCGTGAAGCATTTTCAAATAGATTCCATCCACCCTATACCCACCCCCGGTCAATCTCAATATAACGGTTACTGAAAAATAGAGTTGTGCTGCAAAAAAATATTATAAAATTGCAATGCGTGAAAGGATTTTTTAACAGTACAATACTTAGTAATTTGCAGATGATATTAAATGATAAATATGCTCATTTTACACGGTAATGGTAAAAAGTCAGTGTTTACAAGGCTTAGCGGATTTGGTGATGGGACATGAACGTCCCGAAAAAGTTAAAAAAACGGACGTTAGCGTCCCGGAATAAGAGAGTGATTTAATGTATAAAAGAGTACAATTTATTGATAAAAATGGGCAGGTACTTACAGACAGCACTACTTCAATTAATGATTCGTTGACTGACGAAGGGTATAGATTCCCAGCACATAAAGCAGGGGCGAGAATGTTTGCTAATATACAATTCCCTGCAAATATGTCAGATAACGATATTGGTAAAATGACTAAGCTATCGAAATTTATGATCGGTGATACTAACGCACTTGGTTATAGAAGTGGAAGAAACATTTATCCATATTCAGAAATAAAAATCTGCGAAATGGTTGGCATAAGATCAGTTAAACGAGGGAGACAGTTTTTACAACGAATGCTTGAATTTAGAATGATGAAAAAGAAGATTTTGCAGGACGGATGCGTATATTACGTTATCAATCCTGCTTATTTTATGTCCTCTGGTAAGCGGTTGACGTGCTCGTTGTTCCTTGAATTTCAGCAAGAATTAGAACCGTTACTGCCCAACCATGTATTAACGTGGTTTCTAAAACAAGCTAAAACAATAGAATTTTAATAAAAATGGAGAGTGACAAAATATGATTAAACAAATAGCACACGTCATAACGACAATCAACGAGGCCACAAAATTTTATGAAATAGTTAGGAACGATATTGAGATATTGCAAAATGAAGGATTAGTAGTTGAAATTCAATATCAACAATCAGATGAAAAGTTATCAGCCTTATTGCTTGGGATAGAACCAGAAACAAGAAATTATAGTGTCAATGCAATTGATGCAAATAAAGTTAAAGAAGTCCTCCATAATACAAATATTTAGAATATATTTACAATCAATCTAAAATAAGGAAGTGACTAAATGAGTTGGCATGATAAGGTAGATGAAAAGTATTCAATATACGGCAGAAAGTGGAAAATTATAGCGACTGAATTGAGCAAAGAGTTTAATTGCCAGATTGATGCTGATAATGTTAGATCGTATTGGCGATATAATCACAAGGAAAAGCAAACGAAACCTGTTGAGAAAGATGTTGACTTGTTGAAAATATTAGATAAGCCGCATACGCTGGCTGAGTTGGTTGATAAGACTAAACTTAGCCAGCGTATTATTTTAGCCCAAATAGAAGATTACAAAGAAGCTGGATACAACATAACCGTTGTAAATGATACATATTGCCTGGCTAAGCATGTTGTGCCGCACGAAAATATTCATACTGTAGATTGGAAAGGCAATAGGATAATCAAATTTGGTGTTGTTTCGGATACTCATTTAGGCAGCAAATGGCAACAACTAACATTCTTAAAAGATTTATATAAGACCTTTAAACAAGAAAGTGTTGAAAAGGTTTTTCATGTAGGCGATTTGACAGATGGTTTTTATAAAAACAGACAAAATCACATATACGAATTGATTGACGGTTTGGCAGGGGCTACAGCGCAAGCCAATTATGTGGTTAATAATTATCCTGATGATGTAGAAACATGGTATATACTAGGCAATCATGATGAAACTCATATAACTAACGGCGGTTTTGATATTAGCGAAATAATATCGCTTAAAAGGCCAGATATGAAATTCCTTGGCTATTCCAATGCAACGGTTAATATCGCGCCTAATACCACTGTAGAGTTATGGCATGGAAAAGATGGTAGCAGCTACGCGAATTCTTACGCCTTGCAAAAATACTGTGATGCTATGATGTCAGGCCAAAAACCTTCTATATTGTTATCAGGTCATCGCCATAAGTCATTCCAAATGTTTTACCGTAATGTATTTTGTTTCGAAAGCGGAACAACACAGTCATTGACCCCGTTTATGCGAGATAAGAAACTGGCGGCCTATGTAGGCGGTTGGATTATTGAAGTTAGAGTAGACGAAGAAGGAAGTATTAAAGGCTGTAAAGGCGAGTTTTTACCGTTATACGTTATGCGAAAGGATGATTATTGATGAATTATATTAGGACAGAATGCCCAAATTGTGGTACGAATGTAGTATCTTTGTCTATTCCTTTGGAATATGGCTCTACATATAGATGCGAGTGGTGCAAAAGAGAATTTACAATATACGAAAACGGCAAATGCAAAATATTATCAATAGAGGGCAAAAATCAACCAATGGAAACCGCTACGTTGATTAGAAATAAGCCGCTAGAATTTACGGAAACAACAGAGTGGAAGAAACACGACAACATCGTTACAGGCGTAAAGGGCGGTAAACAGTCGAAGATCACTACAGCCTTTAGCCTGATGCCGCATAGGGCACTATTAGAGGTTGGACATGTTATGGCACAAGGGGCAGAGAGGTATGAAAAAGATAATTGGCGTAAGCTGACACCCGATGAAATATACGATCACCTGATGGAACACTTGATAAACTGGCATTTGACTGGTGACAAAGAAGAATTGGCGCATGGCATGGCAAGGGCAATGATGCTATGGGAGGTTGCGGAAGATGCCGCAGAATAGCGATATTGCCAAGTTAGCTATAATACAGAGGGAGTTAAATATTAGACAGGCTAGGGAGTCGTTCTGGGCGTTCTGCTGTATGTTAGCTGATGACTTTTACCAGCCTCATAGATGGCACTTACGATTAAATTGCGAAGTTCTACAGGCATTATATGAGCGGCGACTTACAGGTAAACTGTTCAGACAACTAGCTGAAAGCATAGCCCCAAAATGGTATATATTATCAGTTGATTGGGAACGGTTGCAGGACGATAAAGTTTATACTAAACTTATCCAGAATCTTCCACCTAGGCATGGCAAGTCAAGGACATTAGTTATGTTTTGTGAATGGATATTAGGTAAAAATGTTAGGGAAAAGATTATATCTTGTTCATATAACGACGATTTAGCAAGTGATTTTTCGAGATATACAAGAGATGGGATAATGACAACTAAAAATTTGCCAACCGATATTGTTTATAGCGATATTTTCCCCAATACTAAAATATCTAAAGGCAATGCTTCGTTTATGCAATGGGCACTTGAGAAATCATTCTTCAATTACAAAGGGGCTGGTGTCGGAGGAAGTGTTACAGGGCGTGGCGCTTCTGTCCTTTTGTGCGATGATGTGGTTAAAGATGCTGAAACAGCGATGAACGAAAACGCTCTTGATAAAATATGGTTGTGGTACACGGGTACTATTATGTCACGGCTAGAAGATGGAACGACGGGCGGCATAGAAATACAAAATGCCACTAGGTGGTCTAAGAAAGACCCAACAGGGAGGATATTAGCAGGGCCGGAAGGTAAGGAATGGTTGGTATTAAGTATAGAAGCGTGTTCTCCCGAAGGTGAAATGTTATGCCCTGATGTATTGTCAAAGAAAAAATATGAAAGTTTAAAGCGGGTAGCAGACCCCGCTATTTTTATGGCCAATTATCACCAGAAGCCTATTGATGTACAAGGGAAATTGTATCAGCAAATACTTACTTACACAGATTTACCGAAGGATGATAACGGTAACCTACTGACCGAAAGAGTTATTGCTTATTGCGATACTGCCGATAGCGGCAACGACTATTTAGCCTGTGTGATTGGACATGTGTACAAAGGTGAGGGATATATAACAGATATTGTCTATACCAAGGATGGTATGGAGATTACCGAGCCGCTTGTAGCTAAAAGTTTGCATGATAATTTGGTAAATCTAGCTGTTGTGGAAAGCAACGCAGGCGGTAAAACATTTGCCAGGAACGTAGAAAGGATATATTACGAAAAACACAAGAACCGATATACTACTTTTAAGTGGTTTGCTCAGTCAAAAAACAAGGTAGCTAGAATTGTTACAGGTTCGACGTTCGTAATGAATCATCTATTTTTCCCTGCTAACTGGCGTGATAAATGGCCCGATGCCTATGCCCATATAATGAGTTATCAGCGTGAAGGTAAAAATACTCACGATGATATAGAGGACGCATTAACAGGATTCAGTGAGCAAATATCTGGCGGCGCAAATTTCGAAGGATTAATTAGATGGATGGAACAACAAAAAGAAAATAAAACTTCGCATTAAAAACATTGTAATTACTAATATAATGTGATATTATAAATACATAAAAGTTCACATTAGGAGTGGTTGCAATGAACGCTAAAGGAAATATAGCAGAAGTTAAGCCAATTAAAGATGTTAAGAAAATTGAAGATATGAAGGAATTTTTACTTAGTCGCAATGAACGTGATTATTTAATGTTTGTGCTAGGTATTAATAGCGGCTTACGGATTAGCGATTTGCTGAAACTTACCGTAGAAGATGTGAAGGAAGGTATCGTGCAGATTAGGGAAAAGAAAACTGGTAAAGTTAAACAGTTTGCTCTGTCTGATACATGCGTTAAAGCAATAAAAAAATACTTAAAAAATACAGGAATTAATACAGGAACACTATTTCCCAGTGCCAAGGGAGAAAATAAACCTATAAGCGAAAAGAGCGCATGGAGAATACTGAAAACCGCCGCTGAATGGTGTGGGATAGAAGAAAACGTAGGGACTCACAGTATGAGAAAAACCTTTGGGTATCACGCCTTTAAACAAGGTGTTGAGCCGTACTATATCATGAAGTGCTTAAACCATTCCAGCCTAGTAGTAACGAAACGCTATATTGGCATTGAACAGGATGAATTAGACGAAATGGTATATTCTCAAATGAATCTTTAAGGCGGTGCAATTATGATAGTATTTTGCATGTGCGTTTTTCTCTTGGTCATACTTAACATGATGGGCGTTGGTAATCCACCCCATAGAGGGGCTAGGAGCGGACAGATCAGGGCGCAGAGACAGTTAAAGAGAATGAGAAGAGGTAAATGGATATGAGTAAAACGGTAACCGTTAATACTGAAGAATTGGATACAGAAAACAGATTGCAATTAACTTGGCGGCTTAATAGTTGCAAAATTGGTAAACTAACCATAACCAAAGATACAAAAATGACGAAAGATTGGTTTCTTGAATGGGCTGGACAATTGTATAATGAGATACATAATGAGAACGAGAATAAATTAAAAGGCTAGGACAAAAATGTCTTAGTCTTTTTTGCTGTATATATTTTGACCTTTTGACTATTAAAATAATTGGAGCGTAACAGAAATGGAGAAAATAATAGGCACAAACGGCATAATAAAAGAAATTACAATAAGCGACCCTCAAGAGCCTATAGGAGGAATGAGGGTGGTGAGAAGTTTATCGCTACTAGAAAAGAGCATAATTATAGGTGAATTGCCGTTCAAAGATAATAACTGGATACAAAAGTTCAAAGTAACAGGGGCATGTGATTGTAATCCGGGCGATGAGGTGTTTATGATGATTGGCGAAAGCGGAGAAGGACTTTCGCTTAAAATAAATGGTAATAATTATCCGATAATCGAGAGCGATATTGTTGAGTTTGAAGAAACTACAAATTAACTTGATTTACCGTGGTTATCTAAATTCATACTAAAATAGAAATTGGAGCGTGATTGCATGACTTATACAGACCAGGAAATTAATAATACAGTTGAAATGATACTGAAAAAATACCATACATACAGAGCAAAGGCACAGCTTGATAAAGAAGAATTAAGCGAGTTATTTGCCAAGTGTACCACAAGCTATGATACTCAGCCGCATGGCACAGATATGGGAAATCAGACACTTGACCTTGTTGAGCGCAGGAACGAACCGACCCTTAATATGAAACGGGCCAGGGCGATAGAAATAATATTTGATTCGCTAAAGAAGGAGCTACAGGAATTTTGTAAGCTTTATTTTTTTGAGCAAAATAGCCGGAATCAGGTAGAAGTTTATATGCATATTGAAAAAAACAGATTTTACGCTATGAAAGGTGAAGTAATAGGAAAGTATCGTGATTTGTTGCCATGGAAACAGTTTGGGGAGCGAAAAGAAGATATGCAGACAAATTGCGGACAAAATGCGGACAAATTAGGGAACAAAACGGCTTAAACGGCTGATATAATAGTAATATCGAAAAGAACGGAGTCGCCAAAGGGCGGCTATTTTTATATGCGAAGGGCGTTGTCTTAGTACAGCGTCCTTTTTAAAATTTCTCAAAGAAAGTCGGTGCATGGATGGATGACAAGAAAGTTATTGTCGGCGTTGTCAAGTCAAAAACCGTAACAGGTATTGTTTGCGGCGGCGAGATTGTTCTATTGCAAAAGGAATTAGAAAAATTCAACGGGCAAATGGTTAAGGTTACGATTGAACCAGCCTAGAAATTGCTCGAATATCGAAGAAAGGAGGAAATAAATGGGAATATTAGATTTTTTGCGTAAAGGTAATCAGGTAGCAAGTTCTAGAAGCCTGGCAGCAGAAGCACAAGCATTAACAGCACAGCAGAACCAGCAGAACGGTACAGTCGGCGGTAATAACGCATATAACGATGGCGGCATGTATTCGCCTGGGAATCCGCTTGAACCGCAGAACCAAGGTAAAGCACCTTGGCAATATCAATACCAAGTCGGTAGAAATCTTGTTGTTAATCCACGTACAGAAGATGATCGCCTTGCGCCATTCCAAGTGCTGCGGACTCTTGCAGAGACACACGACATAACGGCTATGTGCTGGAAAATGATGATAGACCAGGTTACTGGTGATGAATGGGACATTGTTCCAGCCGATAAAAACGACAGGGAAAATTACAAAGAAGATATTGACACAGTAAAACAGTTTTTCTATAAGCCTGACAAGGTACACTTGTTTAACGATTGGCTCAAGCCGTATTTGACGGACGTATTACAAATTGATGCTGGATGTCTATATAAACGGCGTACAAGGGGCGGCAAACTTTATTCATTGGAATATGTTGACGGCTCAATGATAAAACCGCTAATAGATGCTTATGGGCGTGTGCCTCAACCGCCTAATGCTGCATATCAACAAATTGTATATGGTATGCCGTATGGTAGTGATGTTCCTCTTGGGTTTACAGCTAATGATATTATTTATAGACCGCGATACCCTAGGACATGGACACCTTACGGACTAGCACCAACTGAAAATATATTGATGAAAATTAATATCATGCTCAGACGTGATGACTTTCACCTGCGCTATTACACGAAGGGCGCATTGCCTGACGCTGGACTATTCCAGGTTGATGCTGAATGGACACCGGAACAAATTCAGCAATACCAAGAACTTTTCAACGATGTAATGAGCGGCAATATTAACGAACGTCTAGCAATGAGATTTGTTCCGAAAGGTACTTATACGGCTACTAAGGAATTTAAAGTCGACCCTGCCATAGACGAATGGATTGCGCGACTTGTAGCACTAAGTTATGGTGTTAACCCGCAGGCATTTATATCCGCAATGAACAGATCGACAGCACAGGCGCAAGATCAACAGCAAACAGATATTGGCCTTACTCCGTTGGAAAAGTACCTGGAAGAAAGTTTCACTGATATTATCCAATATGAGCTAGGCTTTACACGATTAAAATTCAAATATATTGATGAGAAAAAAGAAGATGCTCAACTTACAATTACCCGTGACATGCAGTATGTTGATCGTGGTATTTTGACAGTCGATGAAGTTCGTTCGAATCGTGGACTTGCCCCGTTGACAACTTTGAAAGATGGTGTACCGCCTTATATTAAGTTGGGCAATGATGTCGTATTGCTGACAGAGGAATTTATCAAAGCTAAAAGTGAAGCACAGGTTAAAGCACTTGAACAAGGTGACTACCAAACAGGCAATATGCAGAATATGAACATTCGAACACAACAAGCCGACAAAAAAGGCGATAAAACAGGCGATAAGAGCGGAGAAAAAGATAATCCCATAGAAGAATCTACGGAAGATAAGAAAACGGCTCAGAAGTCGATTGCGGACGAATTAAAGCAATTCGAGAAATTTGCATTAAAAAGGCTAAAAAAAAAGACTAAAAGAGACTTTGAACCAAACGTTTTACCGTTGACTTTAACGAAAATGATGAATGAAAAGTTAAAGTCGATTGATTCTGCCGATGAAGTCAAAAAGTTCTTTGCAGACATGTCAAACTTTTCCAAGAATGATGATAGCGACTTGGAAGATACTTTTAACGATTTAGAAGATTACCTAATGGAAATGGCTGACGAATTACCTGACAACGTGATTAACCAATCTGACAGCGACGATAAAAAAGCATTGCTTCTATTATTATTGTTTGGCAAGTTTGATTTTGAAAACGAGTTTGAACCTGCATTAAAATCATTGTTAAGAAGATATGCTCTAATGTCGCTTGATTCGGCTGAAACGGAAATAAAGCAGATCGGCGACTTTTCTATTACCAAAAAGCGAAAAGACGAAATAATTGACAACATTATTGAAGAACGGTTATCATTCATAATTCCAGAAATTGAACGTGTGACTAAAGAAAGAATATCTTCCAGTATTTCTACTTGCATTGATAAAGCGACGCTTAAACAGGCGATAAAGGACTCATATGTATTGAGTAACGACAGGGTAGAAAATATCGAAGAAATTGAACAACAAACTATTGAAAATATAACCCGTATTGCGATTGCAGTAGAAAGCGGCATAGTCGGCGGCGTGCTAGTCAGCGACGGAGAAGAATTTGACTCAGTATGTGCAACGGCTAACGGACAAACATGGTCGCTAAAATATGCGAACGACAATATATTAGAACATCCCAAATGCCGCAGACAATTTTCTTTTTTGAGCAAGGAAGAAGTCAAGGCGAATGGTGGATTTGATGAAAAATAAAGGGAAGTGATTACATTTGGATGGCTTAAAAATGTTTATTCCTATTACTAAAGTAGATGAAGAAAAGCGAGAAGTCTATGGAATAATGACAGCCGAAAAAGTGGACAAGTCTGGTGAGTGTCTTGATTATGACCAATCTAAGGGAGAAATACAAAAGTGGTCAGATTCTATCAAGGAACTAAGTAAAGGAAAATCGCTTGGTAATGTGCGTCGTCAACATTCTGCTGAGGCTGTCGGTAAAGTAGTTGATATTGTATTCAATAATGAAGCCAAACAGGTGGAATGTTGCTCGAAAATCACTGATGATAAAACTTGGAATGATATTTTAGAAGGAGTAATCAACGGGTATTCAATCGGGGGCTCATATCAAAAGCGATGGTATGATGAAGAATTGCAAGCCACAAAATACATTCCAAGCATTGCTGAACTATCTGTTGTTGATAATCCTTGTCTTGGTGTAGCTGGATTTGAGGTTATTAAAGCTAACGGCACAACTGAGCAGCGCGAATTTAAGCACATGGAGGTTAAAACATTGGAAGTTAACAAAGATATACTAGGAGAGTTTCAAAAAGCCCTTGCGACTAATGACTTGGCAAAGGCATTTTCTTATGAGGAAATTAGGGATAGGGTTAATGCCGCCATTACGGACAAGGTTAAAACACCTACTAATTACGGATATTTCTGGATAGAAAATACATATTCAGATTCGGTAATCGTTAAAGGTGATTTAGATGGTGATGGCGATAAGGATTTATGCCGAATTCCTTACACTATTGATGCAGACGGGGCGGTAACAATAGGAGAAGCCCAGCAGGTTAAAGTTGAATATGTTCCTATAAAAGATGAAACAGGTGGTAATGGGGCAGATGTTCTAACTACTAAATCACAAAAAAACTTGGATTTAGAAAAGGGAGACAAGGAAGAAAAAGACAAGAAAGACCCCGCTGACAAAGGGAAAGACGACAAGCCCCAAGATGATAAGAAACCAGATGACAAAAAGGCCAAAGACAAAAAGCTGGACGATGGCGAGAAACAAGATGATGAGGCAGAAAAAGATAATAAGAAGGATAAAACCGATAAAACTGCTGAATCTGACGGTCTTGAAAAGGCCGGGGCCAAGCACTCCAAAGACACATTAGCGGCCTTGCAAAAAATGGCACATGACCTAAACACTATGGGCGGTGCTTGTAAGTGCGATAAATGCGCTGGCATGTATAAAAAAGACATGGCAAACGCAGCACAGACTAGCGGAATGGAAAAGGCTATTGAAATGAATCAGCAACTCGCTAAAGCAATGGAAGGTATGTCGGTTTTACAGAAGGAATTTGATGGCCTTAAAGCTGATAACGAAGCATTGTCGAAGAAAGTTACTGACCTTGAAAATATGCCGATGCCAGGAGGCCCAGTTTTGGGTGGCGGTGCTGTGATAAATAAATCATTGGCTGGTAATATGGCTAAAGAAAATGCCCCTAGCAATGAATTGGATTTGCTCAAACGGCTACGGGATGAAGAAAAAGACCCGATGCTTAAACAGATGTTAAGTCAAAAAGTTGCGATTGCGACATATAACGCACAATAGACCGCTAAAACAGCGGTTTTTTTGTTGCCTAAATTTAAGGAGGAATTATTTAAAATATGGATAACATGACCCAAATTACCCAAGAAACCCTTGATATGGTGAAATCAGCGCAAGACATGAATAAAGCGATTACCTTGGCTACTGGCCTTTCCGGCTATTCCTTGGAAGCACCTGCGAAACAGCTAGTTCCATTCCTTTCGCCTTTGCGTAACCAGATTCCACGTAAACTTTCTAAGACAGGCTCTAGCGTACATTGGAAAGCAATTAGTGCCGTTGATGCGGCTGGTAAAGCTACTGCGGCAGAAGCAACCAGAGGCAACGGAATGTCTTATACTCTGGAAGATAAATTAGCAACCTTCAAAGTTATTTCATTGCAAGACAGCGTGTCGCTTGAATCCGAAGCGGCTGGACGTAATTTCCAAGATGCTAAAGCTACGGCGGCAACTAACTTGTTGTTGCGTGTAATGACCGAAGAAGAAAAGCTAATTCTCGGCGGTAATATTACCTCGCTGGGAACTATGTCCGCACCTACAGTAGCCACTTCGACCACTGGAGGCTCTATTGAGGCTAATACGTACTATGTAAAGGTCGCGGCGTTGACTCTTGTAGCGGCTAACCGTGTCGTATTGAACAGTCAGAAAGCTAGTCTTGTATTGGGCGTAACTGCAACCGATTCTTCAAATGCTACTATATCAGGCGCATATGACGGTGTAACGGCGGCAAGTTCTAATACGTCTATTACTACCACTGGTAGTGCATCAACCTTGACCCTTACTGCAACTCCGATTAGCGGCGCGTTGGCTTATGCTTGGTTTATTGGTACGACTTCCGGCTCTGAAACTTTGCAGATCGTAACTACTAACAGTGCAGTAACCATTGAAAAAATTGTATCGGGTGGAACTACTGCACCAACCGCTGACGGTTCTGGCGATGCTCTTGCATTTGACGGTATTATTCCTCAGATTATTAATGGTGGTGGCTATTACCTTGATATGGCTAACGGTCAATTGACCCAAGCTAGTGGTGGTGTAGAACAGCTTGACGAATTGAACAGTTATCTATTCCAAAACTTCAAAATCGGCCCGACTCGCTACCTTGTATCCGAACAATTACACAAAGATATTACTTCGGCTATTATTAGTGGTGCTGGTGCCCCTACGTTGTTTGTAAACAATGCGGAGAAAAACGATATTACTGGTAACTATTTGGCAACTAAGTATGTAAATAAATCGTATGGCGGCAATATTGTTAAGATCGAAGCGCACCCGTGGCTACCAAATGGGACTATGATCGCTATGGCTGACAATGTTCCTTATCCTAACGCCAATATTCCTTCCGTAATGGAAATTGAGTGCGGCTATGATTATCGTCAAATCGAGTATGCTTTCACTAGCCCGAAATATGAATTTGAGGTACGTTCGTATGAAGCATTGAAACATTACTTCCCATCGGCACAGGCTATTATTACCAACGTTAAGTCAGGTATTGCCTAAGTAATTAATACAGCAAGGGGGCACTAAATACAGTGCCCCTATATTATTTAGAAGGAAGGTTTTCGAATGGCTGATGAAGCTAAGCAAGAAATTAAACAAGAGTTAATCGAACTCGAACACAATATAAAAAACGGTGTAATGGTTATCGGCGGTACGGCTTATGAAATTGTCAAAGGCAAAGTTAAGGTCGCGGCTGAACACCTGGACGAAGCAATCAAGCACATAAAAATGAGTAAATAGTTATGGCCTATTGTGCATTAACCGACCTTATTGAGTTAGGTTACACATGGGAAACCACCGATGAAACCAACATTACGGCTATATGTGATACTGCATCTAAGGCAATTGATGCTTACTGTAAGCAGACGTTTGTCCAGGGTACTAGCGTAGCAGAAATGCACCAAGTCAGAGTAAAGGATGGCTATGTTAAAGTATTTCCCAGGAATATGACAGTGTCTTCTATTGATTCAATAGTGTATAAAATCGTTGGTTCTACATTGTCATATACATGTGCTGATTCGCTATATGTGCCTTATGGTGGCTATGTTCTAGCCAATACGACAGCACCTAATGGAACTTACCTTGCGACGTTGACCTATTCATATGGTTATGCGCCTGGAAGTTACCCCGGTGAGATAGTTAAAGCGGCTGTAATGGCATGCGCGCCGCAATTGGATGATTATTTCTTATCCTCAGACGCTAATGTTAGTATGGTTAAGTCAATAAAGCAAGGCAACCTTCATATACAGAGAGAAGACACGGACAAGTTACCTCAGTCAGTTATGGATATATTGAATGGCGGTAATTGTGGCCTTGGTTGGGTTAGGGTGAGGGCAGGATGATATTACCTTATAACGTAAAAGTGCAACGGTATGTAGTCAGTGGGCAGTCGGCAACAGGTAGACCTACTGAAACGCTGTCAACTATAACCGAAAGCCTGTCATGCGATTTACAGCCAGAGGGCGGTACAATTGTAGTTCCAGCACAAGGCCAAACTGCTATTTACTACAAAAATATGTTTTGTAAGCCTACAGACATTAAGGTTAATGACATAATAACTGATTTAAGCACTAGCGAGAAATTTAAAGTTATTACCACAAATAGCTATTGGATGTTGAAGCATATGGAAATACGGTTGGAAGGTGGTACGATACAATGAGCGATGTTAAGACACTTTACAGTAGCGAGTCACTATATCCAAAGAAAGCTATTTCATATAATGATAAGCCAAAGGCTAAAGCTAAGGATAACTTTCCGATTGTTGAAATTGATACGTTGCGTAGTGACGAAGAAACAGAGTTTGGGTTCGGCTTGAAGGTGTGGATTGATGGGAAAAAGGTATTTGCACCGCAAAAATGCGAGATTATTGCAGGCTCAGAAGATTTTACAATGGTAAGGCTGGAATTTCCTGCAATTATTAAGAAACATGACGGTTAATATTCAAGGCTTAGACGCTGTTATTGCCAACATACAAAATATCGTACCTGCCGAAGCCGCCAAGATGGGTGCTAGGCTTTCCGTTGCTGGTGGCATAGTAGAAAGTAATGTTAAACGACATGCCGAACTAACTGACCATAGCCTCAAAGAATTAGCCGACATGGGACACCCTTACAGCCCTAAATACCCTGCCAATACGCCGCATAGTGATGATATGGTGCATCAGCAATCAGGCACACTATACGCAAATATAGAGAAAAGCGAAGACTTGAACCTTATTAATCCGAAGGTCGAGATCGGAGTCCAGGAAAGTAAAGTACCGTATATTGCTGACCTGATTACAGGCACTTCTAAGATGCGGCCTAGAAACTTTATCGGCGGTGCATTTAAGGAATCGCTGGCAGAAGTAATGACCACTATACAAAGTGGGTGATGAACAATATCAATAGTAACTTATGACCCGATTATAGCGACAATACGAACATATTTACTGGCTAACAGTAGTATTACATCCTTACTGGGTACTTTTACAGACTCAAGTAGTAATACATGCTATGCCATATATCCAGGCTATATCAGCGGTGTAAATAACCCTGTTTTCCCATGTATAACAATTATGAAGGACACATCGGAGACATTTGCACAAGCGCCTGTATTCGATGGTGACACCTATTATATTCATGGCTGGTCAAAGAATGGGCCAGATGAAGTCGCTTACTTATACAATCTTGTTGTGTCTACTATAGATACGGCAGAAAATATGAGGAGCGCTATTGCAGAGTTGGCCAAATGCCGTAAAGTAGATGGCAAATTTAACTATGATATAGAAACTCGAACGGATTATTTTATGATTCAGTTTTCTATAATTGCATCACGTGGACTAATGAACGCCTGCTAAGGGCGTATTTTTTATTGTAAATTTTTAAGGAGGAATTATTTTTTATGGGTAATCAATATCCTTTTGGTTGTGCGTCTGTATACGCTGTTGACTCGGACGGTATACCACAAGAGCTAATGAGTATCAGCGATATTACGCTTGACTTCAACCGAGATTCGAAAGAATTGGTAACACGCAGAGCATACGCCGATATTATCGCACTAGGCAAAGGCACCATTAGCGGTAAGGGAACGATCAACGTTGTTAATAAAGACGCTATGGAACAACTATTTAACGGTGTCGGTTCAAGTACCGCAGGTCAACGGCTATGGCTACAAGAAGCGTTCTCACTGTCGGCAGGAACGTCAACATATACCGTTGCACAGGCGGCTAATTTCTATCAGGATTTGGGCGTTAAAAAAGTCATTGGCTCGACTAACTCCAAAATTCTAAAAGGAACTACTTCTACCGTTCCGGGCGTTGGCGAATACTATTGCGCTGATGGTGTGTATACCTTCAATAGTTCGGATACAACTTCCGCTATGTCTGGTGTGGCAAGTTATTTGTATTCGAAAACAGCTACAGCAGGGGCGATGACCTACACTGTAACCACTAACGCGGTGGCGGCTGATACGGTTACAGTTGCTGGAGTAACCCTTACAGCAACCGCGGCTACAACCGATAGCACTAATTTTGAGGTTGGCACTACCATTGCGGCTACTGTAGCAAATATTGTTACCGCATTGAACGCCAATACTACGGTTACAAACCTCTATACTGTAACTACCACTGGTGCAACCTTTACCCTGACTGAAACGGATGCAGGTGAAGGGAATACTCCTGCCGCCGCAACATACACGGGCACAATTGTTATCTCTAGCGGAACGGCTACTACTTCCGTATCTGCTGACGGTAATATTATTGCCCTGACTAACGTAAAACAAGCCGCCGCGACATTTTTCTCGATGTTCATCCAAGGCGACTTGATTAATAAACAGAATGAATCTAAGCAAATGAATGTATGGCTAAATTGCTGTTTGTCGAGTAAGATCGGCATGGCATGGAAGTCAGAAGCGTTCAACGGCTCATCTTTCGACTTTAAAGCAACAGCAGACGATTTGAACAGTCTAGGCTGGATTAGTATGGGAAGTTAATGTAAATTAAGTGAACAAAGGGGCGCTGTAATGGCGCTCCTAATTAAATTTGGAAATAAGGTGGTTTTAATTTTGGTAAAAGTTAAAGGCGTTGAAATAGAATTAAATGGTCAAAAGTATATATTGCCTCCGCTACCGATAAAGGCTTTTTCAAAAGGTGATGCAAGTGCAAAACTGAAAAAGATTAATGATGATATGCGTAATATTAATGATGATGGACTAGGGGCTATTACGGCTGAAAGTTGGAGTAATCTTGTTGAATTGGTTGTTACCGCATTACGGCGCAATTATCCTGATATTGAAGCTGAAGAAGTTGAAAATGGTTTTGAAGATGTAACTGCGCTAATGGGCGTTATGCAAAATCTTGTTTCTCAGTCAACAGAATTTAAGGATAAAGTTGAATTAGAGAGAAAAAACGCTACGGAGAAGTTTCTGGAACACAAGAAAAAGGCTTAATATGGTTTGAAGTTTATCCCAAAATGGCGGCTAGTTTCGGCTATACGGAGCAATATGTAGACGAAGAACTAGATACAGAAACTTTGTTTTTTCATCTTGATTACATACGGAATAATCCTCCTGCTGGAACAATGCTAAAATTATTTTTTGAAGCGTTCGCGTCTAGTAAGGGCGGCAATAAAGCCAATAAGACCGCAGAGCCTAGTAATGTTAGTCGCAGCCTAGAGGGTTTTGTGGAAGATTTTACGGGCGCTGGCGGTTCATTTAAATAGGAAAGGAGGATTTTATGGCAGATTCCAGTTTAGGCGAATACAAAGTTATTATCGGTGCTGATTATTCGGCTTTAACCGCATCTATGACAGCAATTACTCAGGCTGTAAGCCAATCAGCGCAGGACATAACTTCTAAAATGTCTACGATGACCGAAGGTATAGGTAAAAGCATGTCGGAAATGGCGGCTACTACCAGAACTGCGGCCTTGCAATCAGCTGAACAGATTAATAGCATGAATAGTGCCCTTAAATCTGTTGAGACAGCAGGGGCGGCTAATTCTATTAAGAATGTCGGCAGTGCTACTGAAAGCCTAGGCCCAGCTTTTCAACGTGCCGCTTCAAGTGCAAGTGGATTAACTGGGGCGTTAGGTAAGCTAAAAAGCCATTTAGAATGGATTGGCACAGCGGCTTTTCTGGGCGGCATAGTTGCAATACCAGCGGCTATAATCGGCGTAACAGAATCAACAGAAGCGTTAAACGCCAAGATTAGGCAAAACCTTGAATTGTCTGACCGATACCACGGCAACAACGAATTGCTTGACGCTGACATGCAACGATTAACACAGACTGCCCAAACTTATGCTGTTGGATATGGTGCTAGTATTGAAGACGTACAGCAAGCAATGCAAGTCCTGTCAAGAAGGTTCAAAGATGTCGAAATTGTATCATATTTGACAAGCGTTGCGCTAACTATGAATAGGCTCGACCAAGTTCAACTTACAAAGGCAAGTCAGGATTTAGAAGCTGTAATGCTCCAATTTGGTTTATCAGGCGAAGGAACTAAACAATTTTTAAACGATTTTACAGTTGCGGTACATACGGCCAGAGTCACCGGGACAGATTTACTCGATGCGTTAGAACGCTCTGGGAGTGCGTTTAAAGGCTTTAATATGGACTGTAGAGAATCTATTGCGGCTGTTGCGGCACTGTCTACAGAAACGGCTCGCGCCGGAGGAACAATTGGCAACAGCTTCAAAAGTATAGCCGCAAACTTCGATACCAAAAAAGCTATCGAAGCGTTAGACGCTTACAATATCAAGCTATATGAAGTAAATGAAAACGGCACTAAGACAATGCGAAGCGGTGCAAATATATTCGGCGAGTTGCAAAACCTATTTCAACAGCTAGACGATGAAGGACAGCGCAAATTGGCCTTGTCCTTGGCTGGTGGCAAATTCCAAGTTAACCAATTAATGGCCTTCCTAGAGGACGCTAATGGAAACTTTTCTAAGATCATGAATGAAATGAAAGAGAAGTCTTCTGACGCAATGACTCAACAATTATTAGCAGTTTCCATGCAAACGTACCAAGTTAAAATTGCTCAGTTTAAGGCGGCGTTACAGGTATTAGCACAGACAATTGGTAATCAGGTATTACCTGCACTGAAAAAATTTGCTGTATTCCTCACTGGTAGCGCGATGTGGTTACAACAACATTCTACGGCTGTAATAAATGTAGGAAAAGGGTTGTTAATTTTAGTCGCTGGATACGTGGCGGTTCGTACGGCGGTTGGCATGGCGGCTATTGCAACGGGATTATATAACATAGCATTAGCGGCTACTACTGGAACAGTAGCACTATCGGCGGCAGGAACCTGGGCACAGTCGGCGGCAAGTGCGGCGGCAACAATAGCTACAACGGCACAAATAGCGGCTACTGACGGATTAGCAACAGCATTTAGGGCATTATGGGTTGCAATGGGGCCAGTTGGCTGGGTAATTCTTGGGATTATCGCCCTTGGAACAGCTATATACGAAGTTTATACCAATTGGAGTACAGTCGGCCCTTTGCTAATAGGCATATGGAACGGACTAATAGATTTTATTTATCAATGTTGTGAAAATGCTCTAAAAACGTTTCCTCTATTGGGCGTTGGTTTGTATGTGGTATACGCACTGTTTGAGGGAACAATCGAACTAATTAAAGCACAATGGAATGGCTGGATTAGCTTTTTTAGTAGTGCGGCACAGATAATATATAAAATAATTATCAGCACTTGTGACGCTTTACCAGCTTTAGTACAAGGCTTTAAGGACGCAATATCTAATATTTGCGGCGGTTTATTCGACTTCTCTGGCGTACAATTACCAGAATGGGCTAATCAGGTTATTTCTTATTTCTCGCAATTAGCTGATAAAATCGACGCATTAGCTGATAGAATAGCTAACAAAATTCGTAGTATCTTAGATATGGCGAAAGCAGCTACAAGTGCTGCAGATAGTAATGCGACGCCAGAAGAAGACCCTTTTCAAAAGGCCATTAACGAGCAAAAAGCCATGTACGAACAGTTTAAGGCTCAAATGGATTCTAGTATGGCTCCTGTTACAGCGCCAACCTTACCTGACCAAATAGGTGGCGGTGGCGCAGGGGGTAGTAGCGGAAGACACGGCGGTTCTGGTAGTTCCAGTGAATCAGGCGAAACCGAATACGAACAGCAGAAAAAAGCCTATGAAGCGGCTAAAACACAAGCAGAGTACGATACAGAAAGTCAAGGTAAGAAGTTTACCGCTAACGATGATTTATACTTATATAACGCCTTTTTGTCGGAAACACCCAAAACTGATGACAATAAGCATCAGGAAACTTTGGATTACAATAAGGGCGAATATGAGCGTAAGAAGAAGATCATTGACGAAGAATTAGAACTAGATCAGGCTAAATATGACCGTGAAGAAGCTATGGCAAAAATATCTGAGGACAAAAAAAAGCAGATTGAAAATGATATTGCTCAGAAAAAGGCTAATGGTGAAACGCTTTCGCCTGATGAGGAAAAGGTTTACATAGCCTTACAAAAGGTCAATAGCGAATTAGCAGGTTCAGCTAAATGGTACGAACAGCGGAAAGCCGCTATAGAAGCTGAAACAAAGTTGATCGAAAATCAGCTAAAGGTAATAAAAGAACGGGCTAACCTAGAGAGAACAGCGTCAGCGGCACAAAAGGCCAAAGAAAATCCTGGTATTAATGTAGATGCTGTAATGGGTACGGAAAACAAAGAAAAGAAGACACAGCAGGAAAAAGTAGCGGCTAAACAAACCTACGATGATAACGAGCAAGAAACAGTAGAATTAGTTAGTGAAAGTGCGAAGAATTTAACTACACAATTAGATTTGTACAAGCAGTATTGTAATGCTACTACATCGGCAGATCGGGCGAAAACCGAAAAGCTGATGGAAGACAACTCAACGGATGCCACTCAACTAAGATCGACTTTAAACGCCAAAATGGCGGCTACTAAAGAGTATTATAATAAGAAGAATAATTTAGACCTTCAATCTTACCAGCAGGAGAATCGCTACGAAATAGCAGCCTTAAAAGCGTATACTTCCGGCGTTGAGCAGGCTATGAATAGCATCCTTACTAAAACTAAGTCGTTCAAAGAGGCTATGACAAGCATCTTTAGTAGCCTTTGGAAAGCTGTAGCACAACAGTATAGTAGCGATTTTGCAACGAAGTGGACCGCTGGCTTGAATAAGTTGGTGCTAGGTCAAAAGAAAGCCAACAACGAAGTCAAATCAAATACCACAACAACTACTGCCGCTGAAACAGCTAATAAAACAGCGGCTGATACTGCCGCGATAACTTCGGACAATAATAAAACAGCCAAAGAAATTGCAAACGCAAACAAGCTAAAAGAAGCACAGCAAAATGCTAGTACAGAAGCCGCGCAAACCTCCGTTACTAATATAGGTACTGAATTAGTATCCTTGCTACAAATGGCGGCTATTATGTATGCTCTGTCAGCGTTGTTTGGCGGCGGCTCTAGTTCATCTTCCAGCACCACAACCCGGTCAAGTTCCTCTTACTACGGCTCTGGGGTGGCGACTACAAGTTTGCCGTCTTATGATGTAGGTACACTGGAAGTACCGGAGGATATGCTAGCACAGGTACATAAAGGAGAAACGATTGTCCCTGCTACTTTTGCTGAAGGCGCTAGGGACTTTATTTCAAATGGTGGTTTCTCTGGTAGCAATAATAATCAGCAACAACAATTCAGTGTTCCAAATGTAAGTAGCAGCCAAAATTATAAAATCAGTGCAATGGACGGTGCGAGTGTTAAAAGGGTACTATCTAGCAATGCACAGCAGACAGCAAAGGGTATTTACAATGTGACAAGATCAGGAGCGCAATACAATGCTAATAGATGGAATTTAGCATAGGGCAGGTGATTGGATGAGTGATGAAGTTTTTCCCTTATTGAGAGGGTTGTCGTTAGGTATAAAAAAGAAACCAGAGTTTAAAACAATACAGCAAACTAGCGTACTGGGGATAGATAAAACTCTATCCCTTGTTCCTTATCCTAAGTGGACATTCACTATCGGATACGAATATTTGCTAGATAAAAACTCGGTTAAAGATGACATACAGAAGTTAATTGGATTCTATATAAATCGCATGGGAAAATACGATGATTGGTTATATTATGACCTATACGACAATTATTGTAATGGTCAAGAGTTCGGTACTGGTGACGGTTCAACAACAACATTTCAACTATGCAGATCATGGGGCGGCTTTATTGAACCTGTGATCGGCGTACTGGATGACCCTGTTATTACTATAGATGGAGTACCTACAACCGCATTTACTTATACGTCAAAAGGTAAGGTTACCTTTACTACTGCCCCTTCATCGAGCGCAACGCTTGCATGGACGGGTGGTTTTTATTATAGGTGTAGATTTACGGAAGATGAGCAGGAATTTGAAGAGATTTTAAATGGAATATGGAAATGTGACAGTGTCATTTTTAAGTCGGTGCTGATATGAAGACATGTTCAACAGCATTACTCACATTGCTCAACTCGGCAACAAGCTTGTGCCTGGTTGAGCTTTTTAAATTCACGCTCACAGACGGAACAATATTCCGCTTTACTTCTCTTCCCTATAATTTTACATGCGGTTCATATAGCTATAGCCCATTACCAATTGACACGGGCGGTCTAAAACAATCGCTGGGTTTCAGTGTTGACGAATTGTCAATCACAATGTATTACGACACAGACACATTGACCATAAATAATAATTCGGTTTATATTCCACGTGCGCTTAGATCAGGTTCATTCAGATGGGCTACATGCGAATATTCACAGGTGTTCATGGAGTCATGGGCATTGTCGGCTACAGAGGATTATCAATTAGTATTGTTCGTAGGCAGGACAGAAGTCGAATCTGCCGGACGTACAAAAGCTGAATTAAAAATCAAGACATTTACTGACCTGTTAACAACCAAAAGTCCTCCTAATCTTTACCAGGCTGGATGTATGAATTGCCTATACGGTGATACTTGCGGCTTAGATGAAGACGATTGGACAGAAAGCTATACATTGTTATCTGGCAGTACAAAAAGCAAGCTGTATGTCACTTGTAGCCATTCGGCTAGTTACTATCAAGGCGGCTATGTAAAATTCTCTACAGGCGATAATTACGGTCTTAGCAGGACAATAAAAAGCCATACTTACGATTCTAGCATGGGTATAGCAACACTAAGCCTTATGTATAACCTGGAATATACTCCCGTTACAGGCAACACAGTGAAGCTAATAGCTGGATGTGACCATACTCGCTCACTTTGTAAAAGCAGGTTCTCTAATGGTAGTAGTTACAGGGGAACACCTTTCATTCCAGTTCCTAGGGTATCTGCTAGTTAATGGAAGGAGATTAATTTATGACTGATTTAGAACGACAACAACGGCAACAAGTAGTAGACGAAGCAAAATCCTGGCTAGGCACTCCGCACATTAACGAAGCACGGGTAAAAGGGGCTGGCGTTGATTGTGGTATGTTGGTACTAGAAACATTCGAACGGTGCGGTCTTGTCCCACATACGGAATTACCACATTACTCTAATGAATGGCACTTGCATCACTCGGAAGAACAATATTTAGACTGGGTTAGCAAGTTCGGACATGAAGTTAAGAACCGTGACCCACTTCCTGGTGATGTAATCTTGTACCAATACGGCAGATGTATTAGCCACGGCGCGATTGTGGTCGATTATCCAACCATAATCCATGCCTATATAAGGATAGGCGTTGTCTATGCTGATGCGACACAAAACAATCTATCGAAGCGTCAACGGGCAATATATTCCTTCTGGCCAGAAGGGTAGGAGATATATTTGGGCGGTTCAACAGTATCAACAGGGACAAAATACGATTATTTAGACATCACTACCTCAGTATTCGGGCAACCACTTTCTATAGTGTACGGTACTCATAAACTTAGCGGTAACTGTATCGATTATGTTGATTTCACAGTTATAACAACGTCAACTACAAGCGGTAAAGGCGGCGTTACAACGGACAGTTACACTTATGAAGTAGCGGCGGCAATTGGACTGTGCGAAGGGACAATAGGCGGTATAGGCAGGATATGGGACTCTAGCACAGCATACGAAAAAAACTCGCTTAATAGTGATTATGGTTTTGATACGGCTACTAAAACGGCAATAGCAGCACTGTATTATGATTCCGATGGTGATGCGTTGGACACTGAAGACGATTTAAGCGTGTTTTATGGCACTAAAAGCCAGTCGGCATGGTCGTATATGACGAGTAAGCACAACGGTACTGTAACGGTAAGTACAAGCGGTTCGGGAACAGTACCATCTTCCAGCCCTTACACGCTGACAATAACATTACCATCTACATCAGATACCTTTAGTAGCCTTACTTCTGTTTACTATTACAATGATGAAAGAAAGGTAACGCTTAGCACTGAATATTATAGTTTTTCATCTTCTACATTAAAATTCACTTTCGATCAAGATTTTAGAGGTACAAAGATTTATTATACTTACAAGTATACTTATTATAGTGAAACCGCAAACCATGTTTTAACGTATCCTTACATCGCGTATGTGGCTGGCTATATATCATTAGGAAGCAGTAATTATCTAACTTCATACGGGTTTGAAGTGTTCGGGAAGAACATTTACGGTTCGGGTAATTTAGACTGCGAACCGTATTTGATTATTAAAGGGCTTTTAACTGACTCTGTATACGGCATTGATTACCCAACAGCCTACCTTGACGACATGAGCGAATATCAAACGTATTGCCTAGCAAGCGATATATTTCTCTCATTAGCATTAACAGACCAAGCAGAACTGTCGGATACCTTTAACGACATAGCAAAGGCAACCAACAGTAACGCTATCGTTAGTCAAGGAATATTGAAGATAATTCCATACGGTACAACCAGCCTGACAGCTAACAGCACCACATATACGCCAGATTTAACACCAATATATTCGTTGTCTGACACCGATTATATCTATGATGATGACGACCCCGTTAAGCTAGGTACAGACAGCACAAGCGACATATATAATTTTCAGCAACTTACATTTAAGAATCGTGCTGATGAATACGCCGACGATGTTATTAGTTGCGAAGACCTGGCAAGTATTGACGATATTGGACTTAGAAAAGCCGATTCTGTCAGCCTAGACTGTGTTACAACGTCAGCGGTGGCGGCTATTGTGGTCGTAAATATTGCCGAACGGACTATATACCATCGTAATACCTACACGCTGAAAGTTCCTTATTTCCCATTTATCCTATTGGACCCAATGGACCTACTCGAAATAACTGACGATTACCTTGGACTTGATGCTGAATTGGTACGGATAAATGAAATTGAGGTTGACGAAAACAAAACAATCCAGCTAACAGTAGAAGAAGTTGGAGCAACAGGTAGTGGAACTGTTACTTACAGCAGACAAGAACCAGTACGGGCAGGAACTAACACGGCTACATCCCCGGGTGATGTAAACACGCCTATTATTTTTGACCCTCCAAGCGGCCTTACTGACGGCACATTAGAAACCTGGATAGCGGCAAGCGGTGAATCGTCAAATTGGGGCGGTTGCTATGTTTATGTTTCACAGGACGGCGATAGCTACAAAAAGGTTGGCGAGATTAGTTCAAAATGTAAAACAGGCTTATTAACGGCTGACCTAGCTACAACAACTACTAGCCCTGACACAAGCAATACGCTGTCTGTCGATTTAACCGAAAGTAGCGGCACATTGTCAAGTGGTACACAGACAGACGCAACTAGTTACAACACTATTTGCTATGTGGACGGCGAGTTGATCGCATATGAAACAGCGACATTGACCGCCGAATATAATTATGATCTAACATATTTAGTTCGTGGTATATATAGCACTACAATAGCCCAACACGAAAACGGGACACAATTCGCAAGACTAAACGATTCCGTATTCAAATATGAATTTGGTGATAACTACGTTGGACAGACCATTTATATTAAGCTGTGTTCCTACAATATATATGGTAGTGGTGTTCAGTCCCTTTCGGACGTAACGGCATACACTCATACATTGACTAATAACGGCAAAGGTTCTTCTAGCGCAAGCTATACATTCACGCAATCGACAGCTAGTGCAACTTGGTCAATCACTCATGATTTGAATAAATACCCGTCTGTAACCTGCGTTGACACGTCCGGGAATAGCATTGTCGGTAGCGTTACTTATGATTCGCTAAATGCGCTAACAATTACGTTCTCAGAAGCATTGACAGGAACAGCATATTTAACCTAAGGGAGGCGGTTTTTTGGCAACAACTAATGTCTATGTAAATTATGACATGAACAGCAATTATATTCATAATCTCGCTGATGGGACAAGTGCGCAAGATGCGGCAACATATGCTCAAATTACTAGTCTAGAATCTTCTATGATGAAATGTTACAGCACAACCATAGGCGATGGTTCAGCAACTAGTTTTTCCGTATCTCACGGACTGTCTACGCAAAACGTCATAGTACAAGTCAGAATGACAGCATCACCGTATACTTATATAACACCTTCGAGCATTGAAGCCACTGGCACTGCGTCGGTGGCTATCGCTTTTTCTAGTGCCCCAACAAGTGCGGAATACACAGTAATTATTATTGGATAGGCGGTGGAATATGGCAGATGCAATAATTAAACTCAAGCAAGGAAGTTATTGGGAAAAGACATTAAAAGTTTATACCTCTGATGGGGATTTGTATTCTTTTTCGTCTTATAGTTCTGTAGCAATGGAAATAAGACGAACGCCGCAGGACAAAACGGCAATTGCTACGGTTACATGCGCCTTTGTTTCTCCTAAAGCTACGTCGGGCGAAATTACGCTAATACTCACTAGTGACCAAACAGCGGATATTCCGTCTAATGCTAAAACATTAGACGACTATACAATTTATTTCGGCGATGTATTTTTAACTTCCAGCACTGGTATTAGAACATGTCTTTGTAATTTAGAATTGCACGTAATACCAGAGGTAACAAGGTCATAAAAGCATAGAAAGGGGCGAATATATTTGAGCGATACAATTGTTATAACCTTGGATGACGCATCTTCTGCGGCTTCTTACGCAACAGCGGCGGCGGCAAGCGCAGCAGCGGCGGCGGCAAGCGCAACGACAGCAACAACCGAAGCAACGGCGGCAGAAGAAGCGGCCACCAACGCGCAAACATACTATACAGACGTACAAACTATTTTACAAAGTTCAGCAACATATACAACTTCCATAAATCAACTAACATTAGAAGAGTCTACAGGATACGGAATTGTTACCGGATTAGAAGTATCAGCACAATCTACAGCTAATATGACGGTTGCTGTTGCGGCAGGTACTGTTCATTTGCCAAGCGGTTACCGTTATGCCATATCAGCAGTATCTTCTCAGACGATTAGCAATGCCGATAGTACAAAGCCAAGAATCGATTTAATTTATGTAAGCTCAGCCGGGGCGGTTACTTATGAAGCTGGTGAACTCGGAACAGTGGCAGTCGCTGGTAGTGATACTTACACACTGACAACTAATTTCGCAAGCGGAGATACTATCGTTTTTGACGGCATTACCTTCACGGTCACGACAGCAACACAAGATTCGACGGATTTTGTTCTTGGTAGCACCATAGCAACATCAATGACTAACTTCGCAACTGCTCTAAACGCCAATTCTACGATAAGCGCCACATATACGGCAACCGTAAACGATGGGGTTATAACTGTTGCCGAGACTACAGCAGGTGGCGGTAATATGCCGGGTAGCATGACTGTAACCGGAACAGGCGTTATTACCGCTGGAACGGCAACAACCTCAACAGAGGCAAGCGCAACAACTCCAACCTTGCCGAGCGGCGCATTGTCTTTAGCACAAATATCTGTAACGGCTAATGCAACCGCAATAACTGCTACAGATATTACAGATACTAGAATATTAAAGACCGAAGCAAAGGAATATATTGACGGTATCAACGCAATGTATCCTCCTGAACCATTAGTAGGAATAAGAGGAGACGGCACTAGTGATGATACAAGCCGTTTAAAAAGCATTGTAAGTTATGCAAAAACCAATTCGGCTAAAGTTTTTATTCCACCGTGTACCGTTCTAACGTCTTCGCCTATTCAGCTTTACGATAATGTTGCGGTTATCGGTTCCGGCATAAATTCAACGATAATGTTAAATACAGCAACATCGGTATTTGTTAATTATGATCCAGATAATCCAACAGATACCGATAGTTGGAGTAATAATATAAATATTGAGGGTGTAGGTTTTAGAGGTGACACAGATACAAGCCAGACCGTGCCTCATCTCACAAGTGATACCAGTAGTTTAAATAAGCATTTATTTGTTGATTGCTCCTATAGTGTATCGAGTTATACAGACTCAAATACAGGATTAACAGTAACGCATTCTTATTCTTATAGTACAGACGCAAGGTGCGCGGTTCATCTTTGCATTGGTTCAAGTTCTCGCCTTGACAATCTTTATGCAGAAGGTTTTGATATAGGTTTCCAATTAGAAGGTGGAAGTATGTATAAGATTGATAAGCTTTCTGCATCATGGAACAAAATAGCGTTTGCAACTAATTACGACCCTGTGAACAATAGTACAAAAACTACTACAATTAGTATGAATACCTGCGATTTTTCATACAATTATATTGATTTGAAATTAAAAGAGTGCCAGGATTCTAATTTCGTTAATGTTAATTATGACAGAGCATCGTTAGGGCTATGGTTAATTAATGTTTATGGTTTAAAATTTGAATCAACTTATTGCGAAATAGTATACGATGCTGTTCTTAATGAAGGTTCTTACGGCAATGACAATATAATGGAAAAATGTTATTTTTATTGGGTAAATGATAGCGGGACAATAAAATTACAACGCGGCAAATGGTATTTAAAGTCTCTTCGCGGAGGATGCGCGATTAATATAGCAAATAGTACAGCTAGTGTAGTGATAACCGACCTAGATACTAGCTATACAGTAACACGAAGCACTAGCTATCCTTATTCTTACATCGTTGGGAGCAGTGAAAGATTAATTAATTTGCTTTATCCCGACCCTTTCTTTTTGTTGAATGGGACAATGATTACTTATGGCGCGGGGATTAGTTCGGTAACGTATTCGGCTGATAGCGAATGTTCAGCTAAAAATATATTAGTAGCGGTCGGCACAGCAGGAACACAAGCGTCAAACGGGTTGCGAATAGCTTTACCTTCTAGCATAACAATACCACAGGACACGCCTATCAGAATTAATTTTGAATATCAATATACAGGGAGCGATACGGTTGCCGCCGCTCCGATAGGTATTAAATATGGTTCAAATTTATTAGCGCATAAAACATTAACCACGGCAACTGAATGGACAACATACGAGGATGCTCTAATGTCTACAAGCGGTTATTTGTCTCCTACTTATACCTATGGAACAGGCGGTTTTTCTGGTACGTTATCTATTCGTAATTTATTTATATATATCGGAGAACAAAAGCCAATATATAATGATTTGTACGCCCCGTTGGGACAAGCTTGTACAACCGCTAATAGACCAACAAAAGGGATTATAGCGGGATATTCTATATTTGATTCGACTCTTGGATACCCAATATGGTATAGCGGTTCAGCATGGGTTAATTACGCTGGTACTACTGTATGATTAGACTAATATTTAGAACATTAATACTCATCACAACTTTAATCATCGTTCCGCCTATATGTTCAGCTAATGTTGTGCATCAAGCAGAAAATTCTATACCAATGGACAAATGGGCACATATCGGTGCCGGTTATATAATTAATGACCAACTAAATAGATATACAAAATTGACACCGCTGGAAAGATTTCTGGCGGTGTCTTGCATTGCCTACACAAAGGAAAAGTTTGCAGATAGTAAATTTGACCATGGTGACATTAATGCAACTATGGTCGGGGCATTGTTGTATGGGGTTGAATTTTAACTAGAGAGTAGGTGTAATATGGGAAACGAAATAGAGGGGGCAGTCGCTAAAACTATTCCACCAGCGGCAGTAACGACATTGACATTTTTAAACATACAACTGGCAGATTGGGTGTATATCCTTACTGCAATATATCTACTATTACAGATCATTTACTTAGCGAAAAAGATTATTAGGAAGTGAAAGAATGCAATTAGATGATATTCGAAAATTAGCGCAAGCGGCAAAGGGTAATATCAATAAAATTTACATTCACTGGACTGCTGGGCATTACGGTCAACAGTTTAACGATTATCATATCCTAGTTGATAAAGACGGCTCACTCTACGCTACAGTAGATGACCTTACAACTCATTTGAACCATACTTACATGCGGAATACTGGGGCAGTGGCAATTGGGGTGTTATGCGCTTATCAGGCGCACTCAACAGATAACCTTGGCGAAGAACCACCCACAGACGCACAAATTGAAGCTATAGCGCAGGTAATAGCGGTGCTGGCTGAAGAGTTAGAAATAAACATCGATATTCAGCACGTTATGACACATGCTGAAGCGGCCAATAATCTTGATGGCTATAATCCTGGATATGAAGATAATGGTTGTGTAAATGGTATTTATGGCCCAACTCCTAAGCCTGACGGAAGTCCTGGCGGTACTACTGAAAGATGGGATTTTTTGGTAGTTAAGGCGGGAGATAAGTTATGGTCAGGCGGTGACACATTAAGGGGAAAAGCAATATATTACTTAAATCATTAATTTAAAATTAATTTTAAAAGGTGATTAAATGACACCTATACAATTAAACCAAATAATCGAATCCCTAGCTAAATCGCCCTTTGTACAGTCCGAAATGGAAGCTGTCAAAGTGGCGATTTTTAGTTATGCCAAAGCAGAGGCAGAAGCAGCTATTCCATACGGATTAAAGACCGCTTGTCACTTACTGCAATGGCTATATAAAAAAATAAAAGGAGAGTGTTCACACATGGCAGGAATTGCAACTATTACAGTCAACGACGGGACTAATGCACTGGAAGGAGTATCAATCGCTTATACAGTCAGTAGCGTATCATGTACGGCTACAACCGACAGTACAGGTATTGCTACTATTGAAGGTTTAGAAGCTGGTAGCTATGAATTTACGGCTACTCTATCAGGCTATACCAGCGCAAGCGTTACGCTAACCGTTACCGACGATACCACTATTACTGGAACTATTTCATTAACTAAGGAGAGTGAAACTACTGTGTCAAACGAAATTACTACTGCTGTTACTACCGCTGCTATTGCGGCCGCTGAAACAAGCTTAGCTTCAACCGCTACTACCACTACTACGGGAATTGCTGATACCATCAACGCTAAAATTACCGAACTTACCAACGAAATCAAAAATACGGATAGTGCATGGGTAAAAGCGAGAGATTCTATTGAAATTGCGGCATTGGCTGGCGCATTGGCTGGTATTGTCGCAGGTCTGAAACAGGGAATTGAAGAACTAAAAGATAAAATTTCCTAATAAGCAGTTACTACAAAGCCCCGGTCTTAATTGATCGGGGCTTATTTTTATATAGTTTTCAAACCATGGCGCCCATCAACAGTTGGCGCCAACTTTATATATGGGAGAGTTGATATTATAATGAAGGTAAATGTATTATTCTATTACGGCACGAACTGGATAGGTAAGATTATTGACACTGTAGAGGGCAAAGGCAAAGACCCAAGCCATACGGGCATATTTATGTTTGGCTATCTCCTAGAGGCAATGGAACATGGCTTTATTGAGTCGCCTGTCGATGAATATAAGGATTGCGATACTAAGATTATTACTGTTGATGTACCAAGTTTACAGGCGGCAGAAG
>Ga0316604_10000661_pt1 | contig 38655 bp, 28 predicted proteins | sample OWC_soil_day20_C_FD_207650 | JGI IMG/M metagenome (GOLD analysis project Ga0316604, IMG submission 207650) | Wetland soil microbial communities from Old Woman Creek delta, Ohio, United States - OWC_soil_day20_CT | ecosystem: Environmental > Terrestrial > Soil > Wetlands | place: USA: Ohio... | reverse complement strand
TCCCATACCGAACACAGTAGTTAAGCCCACATACGCCGAAAGTACTTGGCTGGAAACGGCCTGGGAGGATAGGAAGTCGCCGGTTTTCGCAAGTGAGCGTCTTCGTTTTGAGGACGCTTTTTTGTTGGCTATTTGGTTTACAAAATGGCGACAAAAAATACAAAAATAGATAAAAAATATAACATATCAGAAAATAATTAATTTTCGCTGCGTAAAAGAAGGCATTTGAAAAAGAACAGCGAATATTCTAAAAAGCGAAATATGAAGGAAAAACGTTGTTTCCACAGCGGAAACGGAATATTTGGACAGGAGGTGACATTGCCAGGCTGTCAGCCAATACGATTTGCGGAAGTATAAATTTTACAAACAAGGAGGATTTATTGATGCAAGAGAGCAGTGCAACCGTGCAGGCCGGGGGAGCGCCTACGAAAGAAAGATGGCTTCTCGTCGGAATTTTAATGATTACATTATTAATTGCGTATTTGGATCGGGTAAACGTTTCCGTTCTTTTAGCAGACAACTTATTTTTGACGGATATGGGAATTAAAGGCCAGCCGGTGCAGATGGGCTTATTGATGACTCTATTTTTAATTGCTTATGGAATTTCCAATGTATTTCTTAGCCCGTTAGGCGATTTATTGGGACCACGGAAAGCCATGAGTTTATCTATTTTCTTATGGTGTTTCTCGCTTTTTCTTGGCGGTATTGCCTCTACATTCACAATTATGTTGGCAGCCAGGTTGATTCTTGGTATTGGCGAAGGCATGCATTGGCCAATGCAAAGCAAATACGTCAAAAACTGGTTTCCGCCCAGTGAACGCGGCAAAGCAAATGCGATGTGGGTAGTTGGCTTAATGCTTGGGCCGGCAATTACGATGCCTTTCTTGACTTGGTTAATTCATGGTTTTGGTTGGCGGATGAGTTTCTTCGTGTTGATTGGTTTCGGATTAATCCCGCTTCTGTTGCTGTGGTTCAGAACGACTGACTTTCCTAATCAGAGTAAACATGCCAATCAGGCTGAGCGTGATTGGGTTGAGGCTGGGAATAAGATAGAACGGGAACAAGAGGCTGCAGCAGGAAATACTAGCGTGTGGGAAAATATGAAAGTATTTATCTTTAATTATCGCTTCTGGGTTCTTACTTTTTACTATTTCTGCCTGGCATCGATATTTTGGGGAACTATGGCTTGGCTTCCGTCTTATTTAAAAGTTGCACGCGGTTTTTCTTGGGCTGCGATGGGAGCGTGGTCTTCCCTGCCATATATTCTCGGTATTTTGAGCGTTTTAGCCTCAGGTTATGTGTCTGACTGGATTGGCCGGAAGGCTCCGTTAATGTTTTTTGCCTTTATCGGCGTTTCCGCCGGAATTTATTTTGCCGCAGCTGCGCCGGATAATACAACGGCAGCAATTTTGATTTCAATCGGGATTGCTTGTATTGGCTTTGGCATAGCGCCTGCATGGGCCTTGGTGCAGCAAATTGTGCCTGGTAAAGCGGTTGGAGCTGGTGCCGGTATGATGAACGGTGTTGCAAATGGCGGCTCCGCGTTCTCGCCGGTTTTAATAGGCTGGTTTATCAGTATAACCGGAAGCTATGTCGGCGGGTTGATGTTCCTGGTCGGTCTTGCTGGGGTAGCGGCTATTTGTGCGCTCATTCTGGCAGTACAAAAATACTAAAATGGATTTGCACAGGGGTTTCACACTTTTCACGATTTGCTCCATGACAACAGGATGAATTGGTTTCGGCGCCGCCGTTATAACCTGGTTATAATGGCGGCTCTGTGTGTGCTTTTGACCTATTGTCTTTTGGAGTGGAATCGGCTATACTAAAATTATTGAAGAAAGAATAATAATTTTCAGAAAATAATGACTTTTTAATGCGTATAATTGTTTCTGTAGGGTATGAATACAGGACCTTTATATAGTCCGGCAGAGGAGAGGGAGGTAAACTTATTTGAGTGACGCAGCAGTAAAAAAAGTATCTTCAAGCGAGCAGCTTCAGGAGTTGTTTCGCCAGGCTCAGGAGCAGAAAATTCCGGTGTCCTTGTACCGGAAGCCGAAATCGGAAGGAATTGCCTTGGATTTTAGCGAGTGGAAAGACATCGAGGTGTTTGACATCGATAACCTCATGGTCATTGTGCCGCCAGGGACGGTGCTAAAAGATCTAAATGCGATTGTCAGTGAGAAAGGGTTGCGCTTTATTCCTGCGGATACACCGGCTTTTGAACAATTGAGCGTTGGTGAGTGGGCGTATCGCGGTTGCCCAAATCCTTCGGTTTGGAAGTATGGCGCAGGGAAACACTTTTTGCTTGGCGGCAGCTATGTATTGCCAAACGGCGATGTTACCCCGGTCGGAGGAAAATGTATAAAAAACGTAACCGGTTATGATTTTACCCGGTTCTTGACCGGCGCTTATGCGGATTTGGCCGTAGGTGTTCGCTATATTATTAAGCTGATGCCGCAGCCGGCATTTCGTAAACGGTATGACGTTACTGTCAATTCGATAAAAAGCGCAATCGAGTTGGTTCATTATCTGCAAAGCCGCCCTGTACCGCCTGCTTGGCTTTTCTGGGCTGACGAAACGGCAGGCAGCAAGCTGTTTGGCCAACCGCAAAAAGGGCAGAGAATTCTCTTTGAATTGGACGGCAACGAAGCAGAAGTTCAAGACTATGCGAAAGAGATGGATGCCTATCTGGCTTCTTCGCAGGGCCAAATTGCGGCTGTACCGGCAACGATCCCGGAATTGTCCAGAGTGGAAGAAACAATGGACGGCTTTTGGTTGTTGGATGAATTTAAAGTTTCCTATACTGCAGTCGCAACATTTGCGGAAAAACTTGCCAAATTAATGGCCGAAAAGGGAGTCCAGGGAGGTTTGTTCGGACAATTGGCGGATGGGAAAATCCATCTCTATCTGAGCCAAGAAACTGCGAACAGTAAGGATATTATTACTGCATTGCAGGCAGAAGCCTATGCATTAGGGGGAGCCGCCAGCGGCAAGTACGATCGCCTGTACGCGCCGAAGACGAATAGCCCGTTGGCAATGCTGGAAACAGCTTTTAAACAACGAATTGATCCCCAGCAGATTTTTAACCAGGGGGAGGTCGCTCAATGAACAACCAGGAAGATATCAGACACTTAGAAAAAGAAATTGTTAAATGTGCCCGTTGTGGCGGTTGCCGTTCGGTCTGTCCGGTAACGATCGCCGAACATCGGGAAAATACTACCGCCCGCAGCAAGGTGCGGATGATCGAAGCTGTGCTGGCGGGCGAAATCGAGTTGACCCCCGCTGTTCAAGCCCGGTTTGAAAAGTGTTTACTGTGTAAAGCGTGCAAAACCAACTGCGGGTCCAGTGTCGCTACGGATGAACTCATTATGGAAGCCCGTGCGAAATTGGTGAAGCGCAACGGTCTGAATCCGTTCAAAAAAATGGCTTTTACTGCTCAGCGCTACCGGAAGCTATTCGATTTGGGATTGAAAATGGGCGGCGTCTTTCAAGGACTGATTTTTAAATCCTTACCGGATGGACGGGGCAAAATTGCCCGTATTCCTCTGCCGGCTGCCGGGCTCAACCTGCGTCGGGTTGTACCGAATATGACCAGCAATCCGTTGCGTTCGCGTAATCCGTACCATACGAAAGCGCAAACACCAACCAGCAAAGGCAAAGTGGTTTTCTTTACCGGCTGTACCCTCAACTACATGTACCCGGAAGCCGGGGAAGCGGTTATCCGCATCCTGACCCGCAACGGGTATGATGTCCTTATTCCGGACGACCAATGCTGCTGCGGTACGCCGGCCTTCACTTCCGGTGATGTGGAAACCGGCCGGATCCTGGCCGAACAAAACATCAAAGCGATTAACGCGCAAGACTATGATTATGTGATTACGGCGTGCTCCACGTGCGGTACGGCGCTGAAAGAAGAATACAAAGGCCTGCTCAAAGAATCGCCGTTGGCGGGGGAATGGGAAAAACTTTCCGCCAAGGTAATCGATATCTCCGATTTTGTAGTTAAATACTGTGATTTGACCAAATTCGGGAAACTGCCGTTGAAAATTACCTATCATGATGCCTGCCATCTTGTGCGGGGCATGGGTGTCGCGGCACAGCCACGGCAAATCTTCAAAGCGATTCCTGGCTTGGAATTTGTGGAAATGAAGGATGCTGACCGCTGCTGCGGCTGCGGCGGAACGTTCAGCGCCGTGTATTATGAATTGGCCCGTAAGATCAACGATGCAAAAGTTGACAATATTGAAGCAACCGGCATGGATTATGCTGTAGCCGGCTGTTCGGCCTGCCGGATGCATATCACCGACGGGTTATATCAAAGAAAGAGCCCAGTGAAATTTTTGCATACCGCAGAAATTATCGATAAGGCCTATGAAGCCGGCCGGAAGGAGGGGAAAGTTTAATGAATTCCAACATCCTCAATGAACTCCGGAACATAGTAGGAAATGACTATGTCTTGAGTGGAAAAGAAGACTTGATCATTTATTCCAATGACGCCACCATGTTTGACCATTTGCCCGATGTCGTGGTCCAACCGGCAAGCCGCGATGAAGTGGCAGCCATTGTTAAGGTTGCTGCCCGCAACAACATCCCTGTCACCGGGCGGGGCGCGGGAACGTGTTTGTCTGGCGGGGCAATTGCCCTCAAAGGCGGAATTGTTGTAGACATGGCCCGAATGGACCGTATCCGCAAAATTGATGCTGAAAACAAGTTTGCGATTGTCGAACCGGGTGTCATTACCTTTGAATTGGCCTCCCAGGTTGCGAAGCAAGGGCTGCTGTATCCGCCGGATCCATCTAGCTGGAAAGAATCTACCCTGGGCGGGAACGTGGCCGAATGTGCCGGCGGTCCGAAAGGGGTCAAATACGGGATTACCCGCAACTTCGTGCTGGGTTTGGAAGTTGTCCTGCCGGATGGCAGCGTTGTCGAAACCGGCAACGCGGTAGACGGGGATATGTGCGGCCCGGACTGGACGATGCTGATCACCGGTTCGGAAGGGACATTGGGCTTGATTACGGCTATAACACTGCGCCTCGTGCCGGCTTCTGCAACCAAGAAAACCATGCTGGCGATCTATGAACGGCTGGAAGATGCGGCAAAAACCGTCAGTGTGACCATGGCTTCCGGTATTATTCCGACGACGCTGGAGTTAATGGATAATATGGCGATTGTGGCCACGGAAAAAGCCCTGAAGATTGGTCTTCCGGTACACGCAGGCGGCCTTTTGCTGATAGAAGTGGACGGAATGCCGTCAACTGTTGAGGAAAATGCCAAACGGGTCAGTGAAATCTGTAAAGAATGCGGTGCAATGGAATTTAAAATTGCTGAAACTGCGGCCGAGGCGGAGAATTTATGGGCAGCCCGTCGGGGCGTAGCGAAAGCGTTCGGCCAAATTGCTCCGTGCAAATTTGCCGAAGATGCTACTGTGCCGCGCAGTTTAGTACCGGTATTGGTTGAAAAATCGATGGAAATGGCGAAAAAGTATAATATACCGATCCTGATCTGCGGTCATGCCGGCGATGGCAATATGCATCCGACGATTCTGTTTGATAAACGGGATAAGGATGCGGAAGCACGGGCGGAAAAAGCATTGGATGAAGTGCATATTGTTACCCTGGAATTAGGGGGAACCCTAAGCGGCGAACATGGAATTGGCTTTGCCAAAGCCCCGTATCTGCGCGCTGAGATGGGGCCGGTCGGTTATAAGATGGGACAGGATGTGAAGTCGGTTGTTGACCCGGCCAACACCATGAACCCTGGGAAAATGTTCAATTACGAAGGAGCTCTTCATTAAAATTTTTGGTTATCAAAATAGGGGTCGCGTCGAAATCTTACGTTTCGACGCGACCCCATTTTTGCTGTGTTTTCACACAGCCTCTGTTTAAAAATTGAGCGCGTTATAATAAAACTGAAAATTTCATAAAAATAGAGATCGTTGGCAGGAGATATACTAATAATAGCGAATATAAAAATTCAGAACACGATATCGCAAGGCGAAACAAAATCGGCAAGAAGTGAAAAACGGGCAGCGTAAGAGGTGTTCATGTGACAAGGGCGGATGAAACAATTTTATCGGTTCACAAATCCATTGATGTTCTGTTGCTCCTGCAAAATGAAGGCAGAGAAATGGGTGTTACAGAAATCGCGAAGCGGTTGGGAATGAACAAAAGCACCATCCACCGGATTTTATCGACATTAGACAGCCGTGATTTTGTCCAGCAAAATTCGGAAACAGGAAAATATTGGCTTGGTTTGCGATTGTATTCACTAGGGATGACGATTGCTGATAAATTGCCGTTGAAAGTCATAGCAGCTCCTTACTTGAAAGCATTGTCGGAAAAGTTCAATGAAGGCGTGCATATGGCTGTGTTGGACCGAAGTTTTAACCTGTTTCCCAAAATATTAATTATTGATAAAATTCAAACCCAGCAATTGTTGAGTTTTACGCCGCCGATTGGTTCAGGCTCGACGTGCAACAGCTCCGGTATGGGGAAGTGTTTATTGGCGTTTTGTCCGGATGAATATCTCCGGCGGTATATTGGCACCCCCTTGCCTCGCTTAACAAAGAACACAATAACAGAATGGCCGGAATTTTTACAAGAAATGAAACATATCCGGGAAGACGGTTATGCAATCGATCAGGAAGAGTTAGAGATCGGCCTCACTTGTGTTGCCGGACCGATTTTGAATAGAAAACAAGAAATCGTAGCGGCGATTAGCTTGTCTGGTCCGACATCACGCATTAATTCTGATATGCTGCCGGACATTATCGCTGAAGTAAAGCGTACGGCGAAGGCAATCTCACAGTTGTTGCAATGAGTGTGATGCGTAGCCGGCTGGCAGCGTAGGAAATAGTTTTTCTAAACTGGCTTTAACCAAGTTGTTTTATAAAAAACAAAACGGCGTTTCGTATTATGGAACGCTTGGCGGCGGTTTGCCGAACCGTATCACCTACTTAAATTATTTATGAAGGAGAGATCAGATGAAGCGGGTATTAGCAATTAATCCAGGAGCAACATCTACAAAAGTTGCCATTTTTGACGACGAAACCGTCGTATTGAAAAAAACAGTGGAGCATCAGGGAACGGAGTTGAAAGATTTTGCCACTGTTTTTGACCAATGCCGTTACCGGTTGGATTTAATTTTGACTACGTTGCAGGAAGCGTCAATTCCCCTCAATTCCCTCCATGCGATTGTTGCCCGTGGCGGTCTACTGAAGCCGTTAGCCGGGGGAACTTATGCTGTGAATGAAAAAATGGTGGAGGATTTAAAGAAGGCAGAACGGGGAGAGCATGCTTCGAACCTGGGCGCAGCGTTGGCATACACTCTTGCTCAAGACCTTCAAATACCGGCCTATATTGTCGACCCCGTATCCGTAGACGAATTGGAGCCGGTAGCCCGTGTTTCCGGATCGCCGGATTTTGAACGGATCAGTATGGCGCATGCCTTAAACATGAAAGCGGTGGCGCGTAAAGTTGCAGCGGAAATCGGCAAGCGGTATGAAGACGCTGCTCTGGTCATAGCCCATCTGGGAACCGGTGTTTCCCTTTCTGTCCATAAGAATGGCAAGATGATTGATGTGATCGACGGAAAAGAAGAAGGACCGTTTGCTCCTGACCGTTGTGGCGGATTACCGGCCAGCCAATTGGTGAAACTGTGTTACTCCGGTAAATACACCTATGAAGAGTTGCGGAAGAAAATATTTGGTTCTGGCGGTTTCTATGGTTACCTGGGGACGAAGGATATCCGGGATGTAGAGAAAATGGCTGCCGACGGTGATGCAAAGGCGGAGTTATTGCTGGAAGCATTCTGTTACCAGGTTGCCAAAGAGATCGGAGCGTTGTCTACGGTGTTGAGAGGGCAGGTAGATCGGATTGTTTTGACCGGTGGCATCGCGTACTCACAACGGGTAGTGGGCGATATTACCGACCGGGTAAAATCCTTGGCGCCGGTGGTTGTTGTTCCCGGCGAAGAAGAATTAGGGTCGCTTGCGGAAGGCGCCTTGCGGGTTTTGCGGGGCGAAGAGCAGGCAAAAATATACCAGTAGTCAGTGAAATAAAATAGTGGACTAATCAAGCTGCTTTGCGGTCTATTAGTCCACTGAAAATAAGGGGGGCTGAACGCGTAAAAAATCGGAATACTTTTAATGTTGTAACAATTGATACAAATTTCACAAAGTGTCATAGTCAAAAAGACACAAGATAGGTTGACAGTAAAGCAAGATTTGTATTAAAAAGAGCGGGGGAATTTTGAATGGGTGAAAAAAAGTCAGGTTTTGAATTTTTGTGGATTTCTTTTTCCATTGCGGCGGTATGGTTTTCCACTCACTGTGGAGGCGGTTTCGCTACCGGGAACCAGGAAGTTAATTTCTATGTGAAATTCGGCTGGACAACCATGTATCTGCCGGTGATCGCGATGATCTTTGTGGCGTGGACTTATCGAAATGCGTTGGTATTGGCGAAAGACCACAACGTACATGATTATAGGAGTTTTGCCAATGTTTTGTATCATCCGTATGAAAAAGTCTTTGCCCCTATCTTCGAACTTTGTTTTATGGCCAATATTTTAATTGCCGTTAGTACTTCTATTGCCGGTGCCGGCGCCTTGTTGCAAAATGTTCTCGGAGTACCTTATTTGTTGGGTATAACTTGTCTCGGAGTCATTTTGACTTGTTTAACGATCTTCGGAGCGGAATTGATTATCCGGGTTTTACGTTATAAGGCCTACTTTTTAATTGTTACGTTGGTTATATTGGCTTTTTTAGGTCTACAGGCCGGTTTTGCCAATTCGGAACGGTTTATTGCGAACAAGGAGACGTTTGGGAATGATTCTATGACAGCAGTGAAGATGATGTTGTTGTACATCGGATTTCAGTGTTTCGGCCTGGTGCCGGCGATATCTGTTTCCCACAGAATTACCACTACCAAAGAGTGCAATATGTTCGGGTTGTTTGGTATTTTCTTAAACGGAGGATTTTTAACGATCATCAGCATTATGCTGCTTGGTTTTGCTCCGGCAATTTTAAAGGAAACGTTGCCGGTCTATTATGTTACTGCTCATCTTGGTATCCCTTGGTTAAAAATCTTGTATAGCGCGATCTTATTCATTGCGTTGATCGGGACGGCGATTTCCTTTATATTTTCTGCTGTCGCCCGTTTTGAAAAATTGTGGAAAGGCGAAGGGATGTTTGAAAGCTTGCGACTGCGCAGAAGTATTATCGCAATTTTGACTGCGACAATATGCACGGGCGCATCGGTGTTTGGACTGACTGCCCTTGTGGTTAAAGGCTATGGCTCGATGGGGTATGTCGGGATGCTGTTTGTTGTGCTTCCGCTGCTTACCGTCGGCACGCTCAAAATTCGCAAGAACGCGCAGCGTCGTAAAGAACAGGGGATTGCTGAAGTATAAGAAGGGTAAGAAAGATTTTCGGTTTGTTAGTAAACCTGCCAGCGCGATTGGTTTCAATTGTGCTGGCAGGTTTACTTTTTGCCGGTAAAATTAGAAGGAGTTCATATAATGAATCTCGAATTCTTTTATCATATTCATTCTTTGATATAGCGCAAGGTGGGGGGCAAGATTGTGAAGCAAGCGACCGGCTATCAGCAGGAAAAAAACCGAAACTGGCAGCACGAAAACCAAAGCAGGCAAAGAAGAGAAAATAAAGCCGACGTTTGGCAAGGTGGTACTCTCGGCGCAAATCATGGCAGTGATGATAACGGGGAATTATACGCACGAACCGGAGAGATTGTTATGAAAGTGGATTCTTGCGCATTTTTTGCCGGGCTTCGACCAGGAACAGCATCCCGCGTTTGGGATTGGTATCGCCATATGTGGCTGGCCCCCGAAATGGCGGTAAAAAACATGCAGCAACGAATACAGGAACGATCTGTTCTCATTTACGAGGTTCAGTTGAGCTCGTGGCAATTCAATGAGAATGGATCGTTTTTGTCTTCTTGAAACTTGCTGCAGAAATCCGTTAATGAATACTATTCCGTTGTAGTAGTATATCTAGAACCAATCTTTTCAAAAAACGGGTAATGGAAAGGGGAAACGCTTATGACAAAAACCCATTGTGTAGCCATGTTGTTGGCCGGAGGCCAGGGAAGCCGTCTGGGGGTACTCACAAAATCATTGGCGAAACCGGCGGTTCATTTTGGCGGAAAGTACCGGATTATTGATTTTACATTGAGCAATTGTAAAAATTCTGAGTTTGATATTGTCGGCGTGCTTACCCAGTACCGGCCGTTAGAACTGCACTCATACATCGGCATCGGCAGCCATTGGGACATGGACCGGCGTGATGGAGGCGTTTTTGTATTGCCGCCTTATGCCGGTGAAGAAGGAGGAGAGTGGTACAAAGGCACCGCAGATGCCATCTATCAAAATATCAATTTTTTGGAGATGTTTCAACCGGACCATGTGTTGGTATTGTCCGGGGATCATATTTATAAAATGGACTATTCCCTCATGCTGGAATACCATAATGAAAAAAAAGCGGCAGCAACGATCGGGGTTATCGAAGTGCCATGGGAGGAAGCGAACCGTTTCGGCATCATGTCGACCGATAACAGCGGACGGATTGTCGATTTTCAGGAAAAACCGGCTAATCCCCGCAATAATCAAGCCTCGATGGGGATTTATATATTCGATTATGCGGTGTTGAAGGACTACCTGCAAAAAGATGCCAATGCGTCTTCTACCAGTCACGATTTTGGCAAAGACATCATCCCGGGGATGCTGGCTGACCAACAAAAACTCTATGCCTATCCGTTTCAGGGTTATTGGCGGGATGTGGGAACCGTGGAGAGCTATTGGCAGGCCAACATGGATCTTTTGGCCGAACATCCGGAATTGGACCTTTACGATCCAGCATGGCGTATCTATTCAGAAAATTTGAATCTTCCGCCTCATTATATCGCCGAAGGCGCTTCGATTCGCTGTTCAATCGCCAGTGAAGGGAGTCAGATCTATGGCCGTGTTGATCATTCGGTGGTCTTTCCGGATGTGCATATAGCAGCGGGGGCGCAGGTGAAAGATTCGGTACTCTTGTCGCATGCCCGCATTGGTGAAGGGGCTGTACTGGACCATGTCATTGTGGGACCCAATACTTACATCCATGCCGGTACGGTTATTATCGAGCAAGAGACCAACGTGGACGGCGAAATTCCATTGCAAAAACATTCAGGGATTACGTTAATCGGCGCTGATATGGTGATTGCCCCGGCACAGCCAAAGTCGAAGCAGAAGTAGTTTTTAACAGCAGTTTTAGCGAAACGGTAGATGGAGGCGAAGAGATTGAAGCGATTGATGGGCATTATAAATTTGCATAACAGTAAAGACGTACTGTGGGAGTTGACTCGCGGTCGTCCGTTGGCAGCCGTGCCGTTTGCCGGCCGCTACCGGCTGATCGATTTTGCGCTTTCCAATATGATCAATTCCGGGATTACGACAGTGGGGATGCTGATGCAGGGAAATTACCGCTCGCTGATGGATCATCTGCGTTCAGGAAAGGAATGGGATCTGGCGCGTAAGCGGGAAGGTTTGTTTTTGTTGCCGCCGATAGCGGGTATCCAGCCAGAGAATGGGGTTCCGAATGATCTGAGCGCGTTTCAATCCAACCTCGATTATCTGCAAAACAGCCGGCAAAGCCATGTGGTGATTTCCGGCGGCAGCATGATTGCCAATATTAACTTTTCACAGGCGTTCGATATTCATGTAGCGAAGGGCGCGGATATTTCGATTATTTATAAAGAACTGCCGGAGATGGACCGGTACCCGTATTCCTCCATGATCGAAATGGATGAACACGGTCGGGTTATCGACATGGAAATTAATCCGGCTCGGGCCCGTTACAGTAATTTGTCATTAGAAATGTACATCATGAAAAAAAGTTTATTGGCAGAACTGGTAGACAGCGCTTCGGCCCGCGGCGGGATCAATTTTTTGCGCGATGCTCTAATGAAAAACATTGCTTCATTAAAGGTGTATGGCATTCGTTATACAGGATACCTTGCGCACTTGATGTCTATTCGCAGCTATTACCGCCATAGCATGGAATTATTGCAGCCGGCGATTTGGCGGGAATTGTTTTTTGCCAATGGATTGATCTATACGAAGATCAAGGATGAAGCACCGACAAAATATAACTACTGTGCCAAAACCAGCAATTCGATCATTGCTAACGGCTGTGTTTTGGAAGGAACGATTGAAAACAGCATTATTTTTCGCGGTGTAAAAATTCATAAAGGCGCTGTCGTGCGAAATAGCATTATTATGCAAAATAGCGAGATTTGTGCAGGTGCGACGCTCGAAAATATGATTTGTGATAAAAATGTTCAGATTTCGGCCGGAAAATGCTTGATTGCCGAGCCGCATTATCCGATGGTAATTTCCAAGGGGAGTTTATTGTAACGACGAGAGACAAAACCGGCCGAGTGAGAAATATTGAACGCTGTTGCCGCTTATGCAGCGATTCGGCTACGAATTGATTCCTGAAATATTCGATCGGCAGAGGCTATCCGGCTTGTACCGGCTGGTGATGAGAATGAGGGAGGCCGTAATGGGAAAAGAATGGTTGGTGCATGATTCGCATTTATTGGAATATCGGCGGCCGTTCGGGCCAGTTGTCTGCGGTTCAATGCTTTGTTTGCGTTTAAAGGTGCAGCGCAATAGAAAAATGGATTCCGTAGTTGTCCGCCTGTGGCAGGAAGAACGTGGCGAAACAATGATCACTATGGCTGCGGCGGAAGAAGCGAGCGGCGAATGGCTTGATTATCGGGCTGAGGTCATTGCCCGGCCAACGGCCGGCTTGATGTGGTATTATTTTATTTTGCAGGAAGGACAGCAACGCTGGTATTATGGCACGCAGCCGGATGGGTTGGGCGGAACGGGGTCTGTGGGCAGTGTAATGCCGCTTGCGTACCAAATTACGGTGCATCCCGCCGAATTAGATACTCCCGCATGGTTCAAGCAAGCTGTAATTTATCAGATTTTTGTCGATCGTTTTTTCAATGGCCGTGAAGATGGAACGATTTTGCAGCCAAAGCCGGAAATCCTATTGCATCCGCATTGGGAGGATACGCCGGTTTACGCCAAAGATCCGGCGACCGGACAGGTTTTGGCGTATGATTTTTTTGGCGGTAATTTAAGCGGAGTATTAAAAAAACTGCCGTATTTGGCCGAATTAGGTGTAAACGCGATTTATTTTAATCCGCTTTTTGAATCTTCGAGCAACCATAAGTACGATACGGCGGACTACAAAACGATCGACAGCATGTATGGCGATAATGACCTGTTGTATGAATTGTGCTGCCGGGCGGCGGAACAGGGCATTGATATCATTTTGGACGGCGTGTTCAGCCATACCGGCAGTGACAGTATCTATTTCAACAAAAACGGCCGTTATCCCGGTTCGGGTGCTTATCAATCCAAGCAGTCGCCGTACTATAGCTGGTATTTATTCAGTGATTATCCGAACCGGTACGAAGCTTGGTGGGGCATTGACACCATGCCGAATGTCAATGAATTGGACCCGGGATATTTGCAGTACATGGTTGAAGGTCCGGATAGTGTTTTACGCCATTGGAGCAATAATGGGATTAGAGGTTGGAGGCTGGATGTCGCGGATGAGCTTCCGGAAGAGTTTATCCGGATTTTTCGCCGGGCATTAAAGGCGCTCGATGCGGAAAATGTTTTAATTGGCGAAGTGTGGGAAGATGCATCAAGAAAAGTGAGTTACGGGAAATTACGCGGCTATTTTCATGGTGATGAATTGGATTCAGTCATGAACTATCCGTGGCGGCGGATTTTACTGGATTTCCTTTTAGGAGAAAGCAATGCTGAGCATGCTGCCCGTGCATTGTTGAGCCAATATGAAAATTATCCGGCGGCGAATTTTTTTTCGAGTTTCAATCTTTCGGGCAGCCATGATGTGCCAAGGATCCTGACTTTACTGGGGGGAGCCCCGCCCGAACAGAGCCTGTCTCTTGCCGAGCGAGCCCGTTACCGGTTGGATGAACAAAAGCATATGCTGGCCGTAAAACGCATGCGCTTGTTTGCTTTGTGGCAAATGACGTTTCCCGGAGCGCCTTGCATTTACTATGGCGATGAGGCCGGATTAGAAGGATATAGTGACCCGTTGAATCGCCGTACATATCCATGGGGGCGGGAACAGGCAACCATAACCGCTTGGTACAAAAAATTAATTTCTGTCCGTCATGCCTATCCGGCGCTTTGCACCGGCGAATGGGAGATTGTATGGGCGGAGGGTGATGTAATCGGTTACCGGCGGTGGATTTGTTCCGGCCAGGATGCCTTCGGCCAGGCCAGGCCCGAGAACCAGGCTCTTGTCTTTATCAACCGGGGCGAGCGGACTGTCATGGTGGACTTGCCGGCGAAAAATTGGGGATTTACGCATTTTGTCAATCTATTGGAATCCACTCAGCCGGTACAGGTGCATGGCGGCCGCTTGAAAGTCGAGATAGCACCTTTATCCGGCAAATTGTATGTGGCTGAACCGGTGCGGACCAGGGACCGGCAAGCCGGCATCCTGCTTCATCTGACTTCATTACCCGGACCGCACGGTGCCGGCGACCTCGGTGCCGGCGCATACCGGTTTATTGATTTTTTGGTTTTGGCGGGACAACGGTGTTGGCAAATATTGCCGTTCCATCCGCGCGGCGAGGGGGATTCCCCTTACCAGAGCTGCTCGGCGTTTGCCGGTGACCCGCTGTTGATTGCCCTGAATCCATTAATCGAAGAAGGTTGGCTGACGGGGCCAGAAGTGGGGGAAGCCGTCCGTACGACGGGTGTTGGTTCCGGGGAGCGGGTGGTGACCGCTCAAGTGCGGCAATTGAAAGAACCCTTGTTCCGGCGGGCTTTTGCCCGGTTTTCGGCTGCCGGCGCTCCGAATGGGTTGGCCACCTTTCTGGCAGATCATAAAGGCTGGCTGGAAGACTATGCCCTATTTGTGGTGTTAAGCGAAAAATTTGGCACGGAAGACTGGACCGCATGGGAAGAAGCGGTTAAGCAGCGCGATCCGGCTGTTTTGAACCGTTATCGGGAGGAATACCAGGAAGAAATCGCGTACCAAGTTTTTCTGCAGTACTTGTTTGACCGGCAGTGGTCGGCGTTGAAGCGGTATGCGGCGGCAAGCGGCGTTGAAATCATTGGTGATTTGCCGATTTTTGTCGCGCAAAACAGTTCTGACGTATGGGCTAATCAATCTCTGTTCCAATTAGATGAACAAAGAAAACCGTCAGTCGTTGCCGGCGTTCCTCCGGATTACTTTAGTGAGTCCGGCCAACGCTGGGGCAATCCCCTGTATGACTGGGAAGCAATGCGGGCCGACAATTACCGGTGGTGGCAAGAACGGTTTCAACATTTGCTGCAAAAAGTGGACATAATTCGCGTCGATCATTTTCGCGGCTTCACTTCGTTCTGGGAAATTAATGCCAAAGACGAAACCGCTGTTCGTGGCCGATGGGTAAAAGGGCCCGGTGAAGATTTTTTCCAGGCCATGCTTGCTGCCTGTGGTGACTTGCCGCTTATTGTGGAAGATTTGGGCCATATCACGCCGGATGTGAACGCGTTGAAGGATCGGTTTGATTTTCCCGGAATGCAGGTATTGCAATTTTCGTTTGTCCCCAATGGCAGCGGGAACTGCCGGCCTGTAAGGTTGCCAGAGCATAGTGTGGTGTATACGGGAACGCATGATAATGATACGACGACCGGCTGGTTTGAGAAATTAGGGCAGACCGATCCGGAAATGCAGCGGTGCATTGGCCGTTACTTGGGCATGAAGGAAGAAACTAGTCCGCAAAATGCGTGCCGGTTGTTGATGGAACGTGCTTACCACAGCAGGGCTATGCTGGTGATTGTCCCGCTGCAAGATGTATTAGGTCTGGGCAGTGAAGCCCGCATGAATATTCCGGGAACGGCAGCCGGAAATTGGCAATGGCGGTGTCGTGCCAGCGATCTGACCCCAACGGTCGCTTTGGCGTTAGCGCCGCTGGTTGCCGCAAGCCGCCGGCAAAGTAACGAAATTAACGGCAAAAGAGAGGGAGCAGGCTAAATGCGCTGCGCGCCCCTCTCTTTTACTCTTTGTAAAAGCTCTTGCGCTGACTGGAAATATTGTGTCAAAATAGTAATATGCTTAGTATTCATAGCCCGGTCCAGACCGTTGGTCCAATTATTGAAAATCGGTTTTTAGTCAGGATCATCCAAGATCATTGTGTGGGAGAACGTCAATGAAAAAAAACAATAAGTATAAGGCCGCCGTTACGTTGGGATTGGTAACGGCCGGCTATTTTGTCTGTTACCCTTTTCAATCTACGTTTGCCGGAGCCTTATTGACGGGCATGTTTGGCGCGGCCATGATTGGCGGTTTGGCCGATTGGTTTGCTGTATCCGCCTTATTTCGCCGCCCTCTGGGCATTTCGTTCCGGACGGCGGTTATTCCCCGCAATCGGGAACGAATTTTTGCGTCGATTATCGATATGGTGCAGAACCAGCTCTTGACAACGGAAAATATTGGCCGCACGTTGGACCGGTTTGATGTGGCGGACCTGTTGCTGCGGTATTGGGATGAACATGGCGGGCGCAAGGACATTCAGGCCATACTGGCGCGAATTGCCGATGATCTTTTGCAAGATTTGGACACGGAACGTTTAGCGCACGTTTTGGATCAACTGATCCGGCGCGGCGCCAGGCAAATCGAAGCGGCGCCGTTGGTTGCGGAAGCGCTGGAATGGACGATACGCAACGGATATGACAAGCAACTGGCCAAGCTGATCCTTGCTGAACTGGGTAATCTGGTAAAAAAAGAACAGTTTCGGAGAATTTTGGCCAATTTGTTTGTGCAAGCGCGGGCGGTGTACGAGCGTGACCTGTTGCGCCGGCGTTTGGCTAATCGTCTTATGGAGTATTTATTGGATCTTTCCGCGGACCGTATGGCTGCATTGGCCCAGGACAAGATCGTTGTCCTGTTGGATGACTATGAGAGTTCCCGCCTGGTACAGGAACGTTTGCATAGTTGGATCCAGGCGGTTTTACACCGCTTGGCTGCCGATCCGGCTTTTCGACAGAGGATGGAAGATTGGAAAAACGAACAGGTCGGCAAGCGCCTGCATCTTGCAGAACCGATCGCCGGGCTGATTGACAGGGTAAAAATACTTGGTGGGGACCGCTTGGCAGAAGCTGGTTCATGGCGCTTGCTGCTGGTGCAGCAGTCGGATCAGGCTATGCTTCGGCTAACGGCAGATGAGGAACAAAGAGCGAAAATAAGCCGGTTTGCTAAAAATGCGTTCCTGGATTTTGTCGTCGTGCATCATGAAGAGATTGGCGTCATTGTCCGTGAGCGGCTGGAGCAGTTTACCGACAAGGCGCTGGCGGATTTTATCGAAAACCGCGTAGGAAATGATTTGCAGATGATTCGTATCAATGGTTCGGTGGTCGGCGGTTTGGTCGGGATGATTTTATTCCTTCTCAGCTATTTGGCCGGCAGCATTTAAAGAAATTGGGGTTGCTATGATGGTGTATTGGAAAAAAGCGGATATTCTTTTGGTTTTTGCGGCAGTAGGTTTTTGCGGAGCGCTGTTTGTTCGCCACTTGTATCCGGGCGCAATCGAATCACGCCTGTTGCTTGCCGTGATGGAGGCGGCGCTGGTTGGCGGATTAGCGGATTGGTTTGCTGTGACGGCGTTGTTTCGCAAGCCGCTGGGTTTTGGGTGGCATACTGCGTTGATTCCGCGTAACCGGGAGAGCGTGATCCGCGGGATTTCCACAGCGGTGGAGAAAGAATTTTTGAATTTGGCTTCACTGAAAAACCGGTTGGAACGCGTCAGTTTTGTTGCTGTGCTGGTGGATTGGCTGGAGAATAAAGAAGGCCGCCGCATTTTTCGCAGTGTGATGGAAGATATTTTGCGCAGTGTTTTTGCAAAAATGGACCCGAAAGCCGTTGCCGACGTGATCGAGCAGTTTATAAAAAGCCGGTCCGCAGAGTGGCCGCTGGCCTCGCAGCTTCGTGAGTTATTGCAATGGATATTGCAAAACCATGAAGAAGATAAAATAATTACCTATATACTGGATGAATTGCAGGCAAAGGCGAAGACTCCAGCGGCCCGGAATCTGATCCTGCGTTATTTACAGGCACATACGGAGCAAGATACGCAAAACTTCTTCCAAAAGCTGGCGTTGAAAATCGGGCTGGCAACGGACAGCATCAATTTGGAGGAAGCGGCTGACGCGTTGCAGCAGGAAACGTTGAAGCTGCTCAGCCAACTGCGGGAAACAGATCATCCTTTGCGCCGCTGGTTGACGGAAGGATTAGCGGATATTGCCCGTAATATGGGGTCGGATTCACGCTGGCAGCACGCAATCGCCGACTGGCAGACGGATTTTATGCAGAGGGCGGATTTAACCGGAGTTTTGACGAGGTTGACGGAGATTTGCCTGCAGCGAGGCCAGAAGCATGCGTTTGTGTGGATTTTGCTGCAAATCGACCAATATTGGGATTCGGTTCAAGCCGATCCGAAGAAGCTGGCCTGGCTGGAAGCGTATTGCAAAGAGATGGTATTTCGCGTTCTGGAAACGGAGCATCACTGGATCGGAACAGCGGCCCGCGATGCGTTGAGTATTTTGACAAACCGCGATCTCAGTGCGTTTGTGGAAGACAAAGCCGGCGAAGATTTGCAATGGATCCGGATTAATGGGACTGTGGTCGGCGGAGTGGTAGGGTTATTGCTGTCCCTGTTCGGAACCTATGTTTACGATCCGTTAATATTGCCGGCGGTTCAACGGTGGCTGCCGTAAAGCAGACAGAAAAAGTATTATTGCCGTATCCGCCAATTTATCGTATACTGTAGTGAGATATATCCTTAATTAGATAGAATATAGTGTCATTGGAGGTTTTTTCAGTATGGAACAAGGAACATTTCGTGTAAAAGCCGGTTTGGCAGAAATGCTAAAAGGCGGCGTTATTATGGACGTCACGACCCCTGAACAGGCAAAAATTGCGGAAGAAGCAGGCGCATGTGCAGTTATGGCATTGGAGCGTGTGCCGGCTGATATACGGGCAGCCGGCGGTGTTGCCCGCATGGCGGACCCGACAGTGGTTTTAAAAATCATGGAAGCTGTAACTATTCCGGTTATGGCCAAAGCGCGGATCGGCCATTTTGTTGAAGCGCGAATCTTGGAATCGTTGGGCGTCGATTACATCGATGAGAGTGAAGTTCTTACCCCGGCGGATGACAAATACCACATCAATAAAGAACAATTTAAAGTGCCGTTTGTTTGCGGAGCCAAAAACTTGGGTGAAGCGCTGCGCCGCATTGGCGAAGGGGCGGCTATGATCCGCACCAAAGGCGAACCGGGAACCGGCAATGTTGTAGAAGCAGTCAAGCATATCCGGATGGTTATGAGCGAAATCCGCCAATTGCAAAACCTTCCAGATGAAGAAGTGGCGGCTTTTGCCAAGAATATTGCGGCTCCGTTGGAATTGGTCCAACAGGTTAAAAAACTGGGCCGTCTGCCGGTCGTTAATTTTGCTGCCGGCGGCATTGCTACGCCGGCTGATGCCGCATTGATGATGCACTTAGGCTGCGACGGCATTTTTGTTGGTTCCGGAATCTTTAAATCCGGCGATCCGGCAAAACGGGCCAAAGCCATTGTAGCGGCAACTACTTATTATCAGGATGCCAAACTGTTGGGCGAGATTTCCCGCGACTTGGGCGAGGCGATGGTCGGTATTGAAATCTCTACTATTGCTCCGCATGAACGAATGCAGGAACGCGGTTGGTAATAGAAACTTTGAGTCAGGAGATAGACAAGTGAGTACAGGGAAAATATGCATCGGTGTACTGGCATTGCAGGGCGCTTTTCGTGAGCATCGGCGGATGCTGGAACGATGTGGCGTAGAAACGGTTGAAATTCGCAAACCGGAAGAACTGGATCAAGTGCAGGGCTTGGTGATCCCGGGCGGCGAAAGTACGACGATCGGCAAGTTGATGGTTGAATGGGGCCTCATGGAAAAAATTAAAGCCCGGGCCGCACAAGGGATGGCGATTTATGGGACTTGCGCCGGAATGATCATGCTTGCCAAGGAAATTATCGGTAGTGATCAGCCGCGGCTAGGATTGATGGATATCAAGGTTCAGAGGAACGCGTTCGGCCGCCAGCGCGAAAGTTTTGAGGCCGAGATGGATGTTCCTGAATTGGGGGACATCCCGTTGCGCGCTGTGTTTATCAGAGCTCCTTATATTGAGGAGGCCGGGCCGGGAGTTCAAGCTCTCGCCAAGGTACACGGCAAAATCGTCATTGCCCGGCAAGGAAAGTTTTTAGCCACGGCGTTTCACCCTGAATTGACAAATGATGAGAGGGTTCATCGGTATTTTATCAACATGGTTGCCGGCTAAGCGGAAACAGACCAACGACAGTTGCAGCGTCGTTGGTTTTTCTTTTTACCGCAAACCAGGCTCTGGGCAGGAGTTTTGTTGGTAGGTGTTAAAATTTACAATATAGAAGAGCAAGATTTTAAGGAAAAACCGTAACCGATACAAAGGGGGCGCCATATGTCCGGCAGGCAGGCTATCATGCGGCAAATGCGCGAAGAAATGGAAGTGGGTACATCAACTCTGCAACAAATTTCTGCCGATTTTTGCGCGGCGATAGAAGCCCGCAGCAGGGGAAAAGAAAGTTCGCTGCAGATGCTGCCATCGTTTCTCGATTTACCGACGGGAAAAGAAACGGGATGTTTTTTGGCGTTGGATTTCGGCGGAACTAATGTGCGCGCGATGTTGGTTCATTTAGATGGTCGAACCGGTACGGTGGTAAAACAACGGTCGGTTCCGTTGCGGGCCGTAAATGGAACTTATGATTATACGGCAAAAACTTCTTCGGCGGAAGAGTTGTTTGATTTTCTGGCCCGCCTGATTATCACGGTTGCTGAAGAGCAGCCAGTCTATTATCTGGGGCATACGTTTTCATTTCCTTGCCGGCAAATAAGCCGTTCGCAAGCGGAGTTGATTGCCTGGACCAAAGAAATTGCAACACCCGGAGTGGAAGGCAGAGAAGTGGGCAGCCTCCTGCAGGCTGCGCTGGACCGCCATCAAAGCCGGATTACCCAAACGGCTATCCTCAATGATACGGTAGGTACTTTGCTTGCTGCTGCGTACCGGTATTCAACCGCCGATATCGGCGCAATTTGCGGAACCGGCCATAACCTTTGTTTTCGCCGTGCCGGGACTGATCGCGCTGACCCGATGATCTATAATTTGGAATCGGGAAATTTTTCTTGTTTAATACAGAACCGCTATGACCGTTTATTGGATGATGCCAGCGAAAAACCGGGCGCGCAAGTGATGGAAAAGATGGTTGGGGGACAATATCTGGGTGAACTCGTGCGAAGGATGGCCTTGGGCGCTGCCGATCACGGGATCCTATCACCACGGTGTGAACAGTATCTCAGCCAGCCGTACAGTTTGACCGCTATTGATCTGGCTTGTTTTCTCAATCCGGTTTTTGCCAATCGGGCGGCTAATCTACGGGGTTTTGCCGTACAGGATGAAGACTTTTTGGCGGGTTTGGCGTATCTGGCGTGCCGGCGCTCTGCCCGACTGGCAGCCGCTGCGCTGGTCGGAGTGCTGCGATACAGTGATCCGGAGGTAATGCGCAAGCATACTATTGGCATCGATGGTTCGCTGTACAGAAAATTTCCGGGCTACGCAGACTGGCTGCGCTCGGCAGTAGAAGAAGTTTTGCCGGATCAGGTTGGTGCGCTGCGCATTACGGCCGTGCAGGACGGATCAGGAATTGGCGCTGCCATTGCCGCTGCGATTGCGAGCCCCAAATAGAGAAGGGGATTTTTGTAAATAAATTGAGTTGCAGGTAGAGGAGAACGAGAACGATGCAGTTGATGAGGAAAAGAGGCTTGCGCTGCTATGGGAGATGTTTGGGCACGGCGTTGTTACTGGGCATTCCGGTTGCTTTTCTGGCATTGAATCCAACCTGGCTGGCATTGCCCGAGCAATATGGTATGCCGCTGTCAGCGCTTTTGCATGTGGGTTGTACAATGGTTGCCCTGGCGGCGCCATTGCTTTTTTGGTATAACGGAGGAACTGTGGTCCGGCACATGCGCGTGGATCTATCGGTTGCGGCCCTTTTCTTTGCCGGAGTACTGTTTGTTGTTGCCTTGGTACTTCCGTCTTACGCGGGGATCTGTTGGCCCTGGGGGAGGCTGGGCATTGCGTTTGGAATTGGCGCAGTGATGTGTAATCGTTCCTCTGCCGCCTTTTTGCCCGGGACGCTTCTCAAGCAGACCGGGTTGGCGGCTGTAGGTTTGGCTTTACTGATTATGGGGATACCGGCAGTTTTTTCGGCAGCGGTTACGATAGCCGGTCAATCCCTGTCGATTCCGGTTTTTATTGACGGAACTGCCGCTCTGTGCTATTTGGCGGAAGCTTGTTTGAGCCGGCGGTTGCCTGTGCGCCGGCGGTTTGCGCTTTGGCTGCAGGCTGGATTGGTATTGGCGGCGCTGTCTTCGGCGACGCATGCATTGGGCATAGGGGGCAGCAGCGCCGCTCTGCTATTGGCTTCGGCTTACGAATTCACCGCGTATTTGATTGTGGCAGGTATTTTTACCGGCTTGCTGACGGACCGTCCTTCCAGTCGGCTTGAAAAATTGAATGAGACCGTTGAACTTTGCCGGACCCGGTATGAAAAAGCGTCGCGTGAAGCCGCGGAAAACCGGATTATGCTGCGGGATGCCATGCAAAAAGTCAGTACGGAAAAAAGCCACCGGCTTATGCGGGAAATGTTTGAGCAAATCCAGAATATGACATTAGGGCGGATGGAATATCAGGAACTTTTGGAACAAATCGTAGCCATTGCGGCCAAGTCCTTTAATACAAACCATGTTTTTTTAACGTTAACCGGGGGTGTGCCACCGACGTTGCAGACGGTGGCCTATCGGAGTGCCGTGCCGTTGGACCAAATGGGCTGGAAATCCGTTTTTACCCGTAAAGTATTTTCAGAAGCCAAAACCTTGTTTGTGGAAGATTTTAACCGAATGGGACCGGCGGCGTTGGAGGAGAACGCTTACGGCGGATTTCGTTCTATGGTTGGAGTCCCCATTCTGTTTCAGGATCGGCCAGTCGGTGTTTTGGAAATTTTATCCCGCCAGGGAAAAAGTTTTTCCAGCCAGGATGCCGGTTCTCTAGCCACCTTTTCGGAATTTGCGGCGATTGTTATTTACAATGCCAAGGGATATGCGGGCAGTAGAACGGCAACTATGGAATTAGAACTGCTGGTCCAATGTTTGCAAGCCGTTAATGACGGAACCTCTTCTTTCGTTATTTTGCACAGTATTGCCAATTTGCTTGTCCGGGCCCTGAAGGCGCAAACGGCGGTTGCTGTTTTGCTGCGGTCTCAGGGCGAAACCATCCTGGCGCAGGAAGTTTTTCATTATGGCTTTTCCGATGTGGAACGAAAAAATATATTGCGGGTCTTGGAGGGATTGCAGGCAGAGCGGTTGGAAGATTATAAACACAAGACCCCGCCGCTGCTGTTGAACGCGGTCGTTTCCGCGGCGGCCAGGCCTTCCGGCCTCCGGCCGGAAGTGCTTCCCTTCTATTCGCGCGGTGTTTTGCAGGGCATTGTTGTATATATTTTGCCGCAAAGTGTAGACAGTGAACAAAACGCCTACAGTCGCGAAAAGTTACAATTAATTGCGAACCAAACGGCGGTGGCAATCGAACGGTCCTATTTGTTTGAGAGTGTACGGGAAGTCGGTTATACTGACGCGTTAACCGGATTGGCCAATCGTCGTTTTTTCGATTTTATTCTAGGCCGGGAATTTGGCCGCGCGCGGCGGTATGATCGGTCCCTCTCGTTAATGATGCTGGATATTGATCATTTTAAACAAATTAATGACACCTATGGCCATCCGGCAGGAGACCTCATTCTGAAAACGATGGGCGACTTATTGCGGAATTTATTTCGAAAAACGGATCTGGCAGCCCGCTATGGCGGAGAAGAATTTATTATTATTTTGCCGGAAACCGGGTTGGATGTCGTGGCACAGATGGCGGAACGGTTTCGTGATGCCGTCAGTCGGACCCGGTTTGCTACAGATAATGGGTTCGTGTCGTTGACGGTTAGCATTGGCGTAGCGGCCCTGCCGGAAAAAGACGACGCCGTATCTATGACGGAAACGGATTTGGTTCAGACCGCGGACCAGGCTTTGTATAGAGCGAAAAAAATGGGACGCAACCGGGTTGAGACAGCATAATAGAAGTAACAAAAACGAGCCCCTGGCGGAAAATCCTCCACCAGGGGCTCGTTTTTGGCAGTTGAATTATTTTGGCAGGACCACACCCGCCGGGTCCATAATGGCGACATCGCCTTCTTCGCCGGTGCGGATCCGAACCGCATTTTCAATCGGGTAGATGAAGATTTTTCCGTCGCCAACCTGGCCGGTTTGCAACGCTTTTTTGGCAGCCTCGATTACGGTGCGAACCGGTACTTCGCAGACCACGATTTCTACTTTCACTTTCGGCAACAGATTAATACTGTATTCTTTCCCGCGATACACTTCGGTATGGCCCTTGGTCAATCCGCATCCGTATACTTGGGTTACCGTCATGCCGGTTACCTTAATGTCGTACATGGCTTGTTTGAGTTCTTCCAACTTTTCCGGCCGGGTGATGATGTCGATTTTATATAATGGTTTCATGCAGGAACCTCCTTTTAATCGCTTGATTATAGTTTACGCTAAAGTCGTTTTGGCCGCAACTGTTGCTGCAACCGGCTTTTCGATTGGAGTCGAGAAAGCGATTTGTGAACCGGTCATGAAATCTTGATAAGCATATCCGCGCTCGCCATGTTCGGTAATATCCAAACCTTGGACCTCTTGCGTTTCATCGGCGCGGACTTTCATGAAGGCCATTAAGACTTTCAGAATGATAAACGTGGCAATTGCGGCGAAGGCCCAACTGATACCGATACCGATTAATTGCGTAACGACTTGTGAAGGATCGCCGTAGAACAATCCGTCAGCACCGGCAGGATTGACTGCTTTGGAAGCAAATAAACCGGTTGCTAAAGCGCCCCAGGTGCCACCGACCCCGTGTACTCCAAAAGCGTCCAAGGCATCATCATACCCTAATTTTGCTTTTACGATACTGACTGCCAGGTAGCAGATGATACCGGCTGCTAAGCCAATGACAATAGCCGGAATAGGGCTGACATAACCGGCTGCCGGCGTGATCGCAACTAAACCGGCCACACAACCGGAAGCTGCGCCGAGGATGGTAGGTTTCCCATGATGGGCCCACTCGGTAGCAACCCAGGAAACAGTTGCCGCCGCAGCAGCGATGTGCGTTACAACAAAGGCGCTGGCAGCCAGGCCGTTAGCGGAAAGCGCGCTGCCGGCGTTGAAGCCGAACCAGCCAAACCAGAGAAGCGAAGCGCCGATTACTGTCATCGGCAAGTGATGCGGCAACATAACTTCTTTGCCATAACCTTTCCGTTTGCCGATCATGAGGGCGATGACCAGACCGGAAACGCCTGAGATGATGTGAACGACTGTGCCGCCGGCGAAATCAAGAACGCCAAGTTCGCGCAGCCAACCGCCAACGCCCCATACCCAGTGGGCAACCGGATCATAAACAAAGGTAGACCAGATTAAAACAAATACGACAAAAGCCGGAAATTTCATTCTTTCGGCAAAAGCGCCGGTAATTAGTGCCGGTGTGATCACTGCAAACATTGCTTGGAAAATCATGAAAGCAAGATGGGGAATAGTTGCTGCATAGTCGGCGTTTGGATCTTGACCAACAGTTGCCAGCCCAAACCAATCCAGGTTGCCGATTATACCGTTAATATCCGGTCCAAAGGCGAGGCTGTAGCCCCATAAAGCCCATTGTACGGAAACTAAGCCGATGATGAAGAAACTTTGCATGATTGTTGTAAGCGCATTTTTGGTTCGGACCATTCCGCCGTAGAAAAGAGCTAAACCAGGTGTCATAATCATGACTAATGCGGCGCTGATCAATACGAAGGTCGTATCGCCGGTATCAATTTTTGCCGGCTCAGGAGTTGTTCCATCAGCAAAAGCGACCGGGATGACAAGCATCATCATCAATAAACACAAGCTGAGGATGGTGAATAGTTTTTTCATCGTAAATCCCTTCCTTTTTCTTAAATTTTTTGGTGCCAGGGTAAGATAAGTGCTGAAAAACAGACAGGCGTCCAGGGGGACCGGTACCCCCAAGACGCCATTGTCTTAAATATACAAAACGCCCTCGCAAAATTTGCGAAGGCGTCATTGCCAAAATGTTTTGTTTATGGTGCAAGCTTAACAGAAAGAAAAACGGTTGTCAAGAAAAAAATTCAGAAGCGAAACGAATTTTTGCAACTATGAATTGCATGTAGATTGGAATAGGAAACACAAACATATTCCTTGCGCAGGGGCTATTTTTGGTAAGAGCGGCCGTGGGTAGTTTGGTTCTTGGGAGTGATAACGCGGAGTTGTTTTTATCATAATGGGTATATTTCTATGCTATGAAGGTTAGGTTGCCGAGGTATCGGTCCTTGTATAAAAGCAATTTTTGCATAATTCGTTAATGGTTTGTAAAAAAAATTGACAAGCAATTTTTGTTGTGATATCATAAACCCAAATTAATGGCAATGATGCCTTTGCTCTTTAGCAGTGGTATCATTTTTTTCTTTGTAACGGCTTCAGTAGAATATAGTGATGCTTTGTATTTTTATCCGGATTGGGAAGAGAAAGCGCTTTTATTGGCATATATTCCCTTTGCGGGTACAAATAAATAATTTTGCTGTTATGGTTGTTTCTATAGAGTAAGGAAACGTGGATACTTATTTGGGAAAATAATCATTGCAGTGGAACAAAACCAAAAAAGAGGAGAGATGACGATGAAAAAAGGTTTAATGGCGGTAGCTCTTGCTGCAATGGTTAGCATGTCAAGCGGCGTAGCTATGGCGGCTCCGGGGGATGTTACTTTTGACGGCAACATTAATTTGCAGGTTGGGGAGGTTGATTATCCGAAACTCGATGTCAGCAAGAGTGGTGCCGACTTTGTATTGACCTTAAATGGCAATGTCAATGTGGCTAAAAACTTGGACGCATTTGCCCGTTTTACTTACCAAAGGTTGACCGATGAGTTGGAGGGTACGACATTCCAACTTTATCCGCACGCAACTGGCGTTATTGATGCATACGGTTTGAAATATAACAATGCGGGTTACAAAGTTGCTGTTGGTAAACAGTCATTAACGATTGGTTCCGGTTTAATTTATGATAACGGATTTATTGGCAACCAATCTTTGCCGTATTCTGCGGTTGTCAGCAAGAAGGTTGGTGCTACCGATTTGACGGCGTTCTATGCACGGACAGATTACCAGTCCAGCGTAGACAATGATAAATTCTATGGTCTGCAAGGCAATTATGCGGTTAACGACAAATTCACGGTCGGAGCGATGTTTACTGCTGTAAAATACGGTGCGGATAACGCCTATATTCTGACCGGAAACGGCACTAGCCAAAACTTCATTGAAGTGAGCGGTTCTTACCAAATTGATCCGAAACTTTCTTTCGGCGCCGCATACGCCCAATCGAACGCTGATACGGATAACCAAGCTTATATTGGCACTTTTGGCTATACATTTGATGACAAAAACAAGGCTTCCATCAGCGGTTATCGTGTTGAAGACCTGGCGAATATCAACGACGTAAACTGGGGTGGCTTGACGACTGCTCCGAACGCCAATACCCAAGGGGTTACAATTTCCTATAATCATGTTATTAATAAAAATACGACGCTGAGTGTATCGCGCAGCATGTATACGAACATTAACGCCGCTACTTTAGGCGGCGATAATAGAGACCGGGTAAAAACCCAAGCCAGCTTGAACTACTCATTCTAACCAAGGATCGATCTTTGAAAAGCCAACCAGCTGCATGGTTGGCTTTTTTTCTGGAAAGGCGGATTGTTTTATGCCGTACACATATATCCTGGAATGTGCCGATTCGACCTATTACACCGGCTGGACTACCGATTTGTCTTTGCGGCTCGCGGCCCACAATAGCGGCAAGGGAGCCCGCTATACCCGCGCCCGGCGGCCGGTCCGATTAGTATATGCAGAATACCAGCCGACCGTATCGGAAGCGTGCAAACGGGAAGCGGCGATTAAAAAACTAAAGCGGGAAGAAAAAACTGTGTTGATTGCGAATGGAAAGACCGGCTTTGTGATGGACGCTGTCATCGGTTAAAAAGCAGACAATAGAGATTTTTCTGTAAAATTAACCCTTTACGCTGGCATAATGGCAGGAAACTATCGTTCGATGCCGAAAAGATAATTTACCAATAACGTGTATTTTTGCTTCTGAGGGAAACGATCCCGTGGTAAATAATCGGATGGCAGAGGGATGTGATTTGCATCAATCAAAATATTGTTGTTGCCATTGTTATAGTCTTTGCAGGCTTCTTTTTGAGTAACAGCATGGCGCCTTCGCTTAATACTATCTATCAGTCAACACAGTATTTGGGTATTCATACACTGCTGGAATTGGTGTCGGCCTTTATTGCCTTTTCTGTTTTTAGCATGGTGGTGCTGATGCGGGATGGTTTGAAAGAATACCATGGAAAATTTTTATTGTTTGTCGGGCTAGGCTTTTTGGCAGTAGGCGGCCTTGGTCTGCTGCATGCATTGTCATATCCCGGGATGCCGGAATTTATCACGGCCAGCAGTATTCAGAAAGCGATTGTCTTATGGCTGGCGGCCAAGTATTTGCTTGCTGTCCTTTTTTTGTATGCGATCATGCGTTATAAGAAAGGGATTTTTTCCTCTCCGTATTTGACTCAATTGGCCTGGGCGCTCAATCTGCTTGTGATTGGTATTGCTTTGTTATTAGCCGGACCGTACCTGTCGTTGATTCCACCGTTGTATATTGACGGGCAAGGAATGACTCCGCTAAAAAAAGAACTGGAATATGGCGTTACTTTTCTATACGGTCTGATTTTACTTTTCTTTTTGCGGCCGCAAAAATGGATTAAGGAAAGCGTGCAAATCAACATAACCTGTTTTCTGATCTTTTTGATTGGCTCGGAAGTTGCTCTTACGGTGTATGGAAATTATCGGGATGCTTATAACTTACTTGGACATCTCTATAAAGTCATTGCCTATTATTATTTGTTTAAGGCTGTATATATGGCTGGGATTGTCACGCATTTTTACATCTTGAGTGAAATGGCGAAGATGAGCGCGGCTTTGCTGCAAGGACAACATACGATCCCCGAGATATTGGAGATCCAGATGAAAAAATTGCGGGAGCTCATTCCACGTCTGGAGAGGATTATCGTTTATTGCAAGCAAAGCGAAGATTTATATGAAGTGCAGTATACGTGGGGCCGGTATATTGAAAAATTTCCGATCGGCCGGATTTTGTATATCCGCGATCCGTTAAAAGTGTTCGGCAAAGAACTGAAAGTAATCCCGCGAATCGGATCGTTGTTGTTATCGCTCGGCTTTGGGAATCCGGAATCGGAATTGCAGGCTTATGCAGATAAAATCAACGAGAGTTTGTATATCCCTCTGATGGTGGATGGGGAATCACATGGGTTCGTTTTGGCCCATTTGTTCGATCCGGCGACACCCCTTTCGATTGAAGACATCGAAAAAGCGACAGTCTTTCAACAGTTTGCTTCTTTAGCCATTGATCAGGCCAAGAGCCGGGAAAAAATTACCCAATTGTCGTATGAAGACAGCTTAACGGGGCTGCCAAACCGGCGGTTGTTTTTCCAGGCGTTAGAAGATATTTATTATGAGGCCAACCGGTATGGAACCGGATTTGGTGTGATTTCGCTGGACATGAACCGGTTGAAATATTTGAATGATTATTTTGGGCACGAGGCCGGTGATGCTGCGTTGCGTTTGGCAGGAATTCAAATACGGGCTCACATTCGCCAGAATGATGTCCCGGCCAGATTGGGTGGGGATGAATTTGCGATCGTGTTTCGACATATGGATCGCAAGGCGGTAGAGGCCAAGGCCGCCGAACTGCAGGAAGCATTTTATTCAATGGATCTCCCCGGCTATCCAACGCAAAAAGTTTCCATGGCTGTCGGAATGGCAACGTATCCCGACGATGCGCAGGATATTGATGGATTGGTAAGGCTTGCGGATGATCGTATGTACACCAATAAACGACGGATGCATGAACAATTTGCAGCGCGGGAACGGGAAAGTCTTCGCATAAAGGAAGAAAAAACGGGGGATAACTAGAATGATTTATATTATGAATCGCAGCACCGATCCGTTTTTTAATATGGCGTTGGAAGAATATTTACTTACTGCGGAAAAATATCAGCGAGACATCTTTTTATTGTGGCAAAACGACAGGACGATTGTTGTAGGCCGGCATCAAAATACGTTGGAAGAAATCAACAGTGAATACGTGAAAGAAAATTCGATCCGGGTAGTTCGCCGTTTATCGGGTGGAGGGGCAGTCTATCATGACGGAGGGAACCTGAATTTTACGTTTATTAAGCGCAATGTAAACAGGCAGGATATTAATTTTAATGATTTTGCGCAGCCGGTCATTGCCGCTCTGGCGAAATTTGGTTTGCCGGTTGATTTTTCCGGTCGTAATGATCTGACGGTTGGCGGTAAGAAGTTTTCCGGCAATGCGCAATATTATACTTCGAAAGGATTATTGCATCATGGTACGTTATTGTTTGATTCGGATTTCGGCGTTCTTGGCAAGTGTTTGAATGTGAAAGAACATAAATATATTTCCAAAGGAGTAAAATCGGTTCAAAGCCGGGTCGTGAATATTAAACAATATCTGTCCGAAGAATACTCGCTGGAGGATCTAAAAGAGCAGTTGATTGCGACCGTCTTTGACCGATCTCAACAAAAAGTGACGCGGGTGGAACTCGACGCGGACGACCGCAAGGCGGTTGAAAACCTGGTGGTAAACCGTTATCATACCTGGGACTGGAATTATGGCGAATCACCCCGCTATAATTTTCGACAAGAAAAAATTCTGCCGGGGGGAACGGTCGCGGCGTATTTGGATATTGTCGATGGCAGGATCGTGCATTGTACAATTCATGGCGATTTTTTTACTTTCGCCGATATCGGCGAAGTTGCGCGAGCGCTTGTTGGCGTGCGGCATGAGGAAAAAGCGATCCGCGAAGTATTAGCGGAAATGCAGGCGGAAAAATATTTTTATCAAATTGGCTTGGATGATTTGACAGCCTGTTTTGTTGAATAATGACTTGGACTTGGGAAAAGTGGTTTGCGTAACGAAAAAAATATTTTGCTCCAGCCGCTAAAAAATATTTTGGCGGCAGGAAAATACGATATGTTTGTCTAATACGAAAAACAAAGAAAGAGTTATATGGAAACAGGGGGCTGTTTCCATATAATTTTCGCAAAATAAAGGAACGCTGTTCCGACAAGCGGAACGGAAGGAAAGGAAGAGCAGTGGAAACGCAGAAAAATAAACAAGATAAAAAGCGGATTTTAGTCATTAATCCGGGGGCGACTTCGACCAAAATTGCTGTGTTTGCGGATGAAACGCCGTTGTTCAAAACGTTGGTTGAGCATTCCAACGCCGATCTTGGCCAGTATTCTTCCGTATTTGACCAGCGGGAGTATCGTACTGGGTTGGTAATGCAAGCGTTGGCAGCAGAAGGAATAGCGATTGAGACAATGGATGCGATTGTCGGGCGGGGCGGATTATTAAAACCGCTGCCGGGCGGAACATATGTCGTGAACGAGCAGATGGTTGAAGATTTAAAAAAGGCGGAGCGGGGTGAACATGCTTCCAACCTGGGTGCTGTGATTGCTCTTGCCTTGGCTTCAAAACTGAATATCCCGGCCTTTATTGTCGATCCCGTAACCGTAGACGAGTTGGAACCGGTGGCACGGGTTTCCGGTTTTCCGGAAATCGAACGTGTCAGTACCGCACATACGTTGAACCAGAAGGCTGTCGCTCATATTGTAGCGCAGCAGTTGGGAAAACAATACGAAGATGTCAATTTTATTGTCGTTCATCTGGGAACCGGGATTTCCGTCACGCCGCATAAAAAAGGAAAAATGATCGACACGAATAACGCGAACGAAGAAGGCCCGTTTTCGTTGGACCGGTGCGGAGGAGTGCCGTCCAGCGCGTTGGTAAAATTGTGCTATTCAGGCAAATACACTTATCCGGAATTGAAAGGGAAGCTGGTTGGCAAAGGCGGCATGTACGCCTATTTGGGAACCAAGGATGCCCGGGAAGCGGAGAAAATGGAGAAAGAAGGCAACCAGACCGCTGCTCTGGTGCTGGATGCGCTGGCCTATCAGGTGGCCAAAGAAATTGGCGCGATGGCGGCCGTTCTTTGCGGTGAAGTGGACCGGATCATTTTGACAGGCGGATTGGCTAATTCCAAACGGGTGATCGACGAAATCGTGAGGCGGATCCAGTTTATTGCTCCGATTGTGTTGATGCCGGGTGAACAGGAAATGGAAGCCTTGGCAGCTGGCACGTTGCGGGTGTTGCGGAATGAAGAAACAGCGAAAAAATATGAATAGAAAATAGGGAGGCATATACAATGTACAAAAATTATCAGGAAATGTTAGAAAAAGCAAAAAGTTTAGGCCCGGTCACTATTAGTGTGGCGGTAGCGCAAGACAAAGAAGTTCTGGAAGCCGTTAAAATGGCGCAGGATCTTGGTCTAGTCAAAGCTATTTTGGTTGGCGATGCGGATTTGATCCGGCCGATGATGGAAGAAATCGGGTTGTCTGCCGATACTCCTGTCATTGACGAAAAAGATATTGCGAAAGCTGCTTTGGAAGCAGTTTCCCTTGTGCACCAGGATCGGGCCCAGATTCTGATGAAAGGGTTTATCAACACCAGCGATTTTCTGCGTGCCGTACTGAATAAGGAAGTAGGCCTGCGGACGGGACGTACGTTGAGCCACTTTACCGTTTTTGAAATTCCCGGTTATGAAAAATTGCTCGTAGTTACCGACGGCGGGATGAATGTTGCTCCGAGCTTGCAAGAAAAGAAAGAAATCCTGATCAGCTCGATGGAAGCGATGCGGGAAATGGGAACCGAAAATCCGTATGTTGCTGTTTTGACGGCCAACGAACAAGTTTCAAAAGCAATGCCGGCTACTATGGATGCGCAGGCGTTAGTAGAAATGAGCGCCGCAGGTGAGCTGCCGCGCTGTATCATAGATGGCCCGATTGCGTTTGATGTGGCGATGGATCCAGAAGCTGCCAAACACAAAAAACTTTCCACCCGGGTATCTGGTAAGGTTGATTTGATGCTGGTGCCGAATATCGAAACCGGCAATGTCATTGGCAAAATGCTGATTATGTACGGAAAAGCAAAAATGGTAGGGATTATTTTAGGGGCGAAAAACCCGATTGTAATGACTTCCCGGGCGGAAACTGCGGAAGGAAAATTAAATTCGATCGCATTAGCCCGTTTGGCATACGGCAATCCCAAAAAATAAGGAGGAACAGAAATGAAACAACTGTTAACCGGTAATGAGGCCATCGCCCGCGGGGCGTATGAAGCCGGGGTAAAATATGCTTCGGCCTACCCCGGAACACCCAGTACGGAAATCCTGGAAAACATTGCTACCTACAGGGATGATATTCTGGCTGAATGGGCAACCAACGAAAAAGTTGCGCTGGAAGCCGTTATTGGTGCATCCATCGCCGGAGCAAGATCGATCGCTTCCATGAAGCATGTAGGGGTTAATGTGGCGGCGGATCCGTTGTTTACCTATGCGTATACCGGCGTAAACGGCGGCATGGTGTTGGTAAGCGCCGACGAGCCGGGCCAGCATTCTTCCCAGAATGAGCAGGACAACCGCAATTATGCCAAGTTTGCGAAAATCCCGATGCTGGAACCGTCTGACAGCCAAGAAGCGAAAGACATGGTGAAAACCGCTTTTGAAGTCAGTGAAGCCTATGACACACCTGTATTGATGCGGATGACGACAAGAGTGTGCCATTCCAAAAGTATCGTGACTTGCGGCGAACGGGAAGAGGTTGGAATCAAGGATTATGCTAAGGACGTTAAGAAGTATGTAACTGTGCCGGCGAATGCCAAAGTGTTACGGGTCAAGGTGCAGGACCGGCTGAATAAACTGATGGATTATTCGAATACCACGAATTTAAACTTTATTGAATGGAATGATAAAAAAGTCGGCATCATTTCTTCCGGCGGCTGCTATCATTACGCAAAAGAGGTTTTTGGCGATACGGCATCTTATTTAAAATTGGGCTTCACCTATCCGCTGCCAAGCGAAAAGATCAAGGAGTTTTGTCAGGCTGTTGATACGGTATATGTGATTGAGGAAAATGATCCCTACATCGAAGAGCAAGTGAAGATTTTAGGTTTTTCCTGTAAGGGCAAGGATGTTTTTCCGTTTAACGGGGAAATGACTCCGGATGTGATCCGCAAAAGCGTTTACGGCAAAGAAAATCCATCCATTGCGTTTGATGAAAGTAAAGTGATCCCCCGGCCGCCTACATTTTGCGCTGGCTGTCCGCACAGAGGGTTCTTTTATGAATTAGGCAAGAAAAAGAATGTTGTGATATCGGGGGATATCGGCTGTTATACCTTGGCCTTCAGCGAACCATACAATGCCATGGACTATACGGTTTGCATGGGAGCAAGCATTAGTGCCGGCCATGGCGCGCAGCAGGTATTCAATATGAAGAAAGATTCGCCGATGCGGGTGGTGTCGGTCCTCGGCGATTCCACGTTCTTCCATACCGGCGTTAATTCCTTGCTGGATGTGACATATAATCAGAGCAACACCATCAACGTGATCCTTGACAACCGGATTACCGGCATGACGGGTCATCAGGAAAATCCCGGTTCCGGCTATACCCTGCAAGGCAAAAAGGCAACGCCGGTCAATATCGAGAAATTGGTGCGCGCCTGCGGCATAGAGAATGTAAGAACCATTAACCCCAATGATATCAACGAAGTGAAAAACACATTGGATTGGGCATTTAGCCTCAATGAACCGTCGGTCATTATCACTCGCTGGCCATGCGCGTTAAAGAAATTTTCTCTTGAGGACAAAGAAGAGTTTAAAGGAGCTTTCAAAAGTAAATGTGCTATTGACCCCGAAAAATGTATTGGCTGCCGCGCCTGTATTCGCGTAGGTTGCCCGGCAATTTATTTTGATAAGGCGAATAAGAAGGCCGTCATTCATTCCGATCAATGCGTAGGCTGTGAAGTATGTCTTCAGGTATGTCCAAAGCAAGCGATCCAAAAGGGGGAAGCGTAAGATGGTAAAAAGTATTCTTCTAGTCGGTGTCGGCGGGCAAGGAACCATACTTGCCAGCAAACTTTTGACCATAGGCCTTATGGAAGCTGGGTATGATGTAAAAATGAGTGAAATCCATGGCATGTCCCAGCGCGGCGGCTCGGTATCTTCGCAAGTTCGCTATGGCGATAAAGTGGAGTCGCCGGTTATCGAAATCGGGGGCGCGGACATCCTGGTGTCCTTTGAAAAGATGGAAGCGTTGCGTTGGCTGAAATATTTAAAACCAGAAGGAAAAGTTGTGGTTAATGATCATGAAATCAGCTCAATGCCTATTCTTTCCGGTGCGTTTGAGTATCCGGCAGGGATTATTGAAGAATTGTCAAGCAAGGTGAAAACAACGGTCGTTAATGCGGCAAAAAGCGCCAAGGAATTGGGCAATTCAAAAGTGATGAATGTAATCCTGTTGGGGACGATTATTAAAGCCATGGGACTGGAAAACATCAATTGGGAGAAAATTATCCGTGACAACGTGAAACCCCAATTCGTCGATATTAACTTGAAGGCAATTGAAGTGGGCATGAATTTAGTTGCCTGATATATAGCCAAAGAAATTTTTCCCGGCTTGAACAATGTTTACAAGACAAGCCTGTAAATTCGTGATACTATATACATAGGCAGAGGGTGGAATGGCCGTTGGCGGCCGACCATTGCTTTGCTTAGAAAATACAGTGTTAAGGAGTTGGTATTATGAGCAATAATGAGTTTGAAAACAATGAGGATATTGAGATCCTTTTCACGGAAGATCTGGAACTGCTGGAAGATCATTTATCCGACATCATTCTTGCGATTGGACTTCCGGAGGAACAGACGAACTCGATTTTACGCTTGATTGATGATGCGTTGGAAAACCATCATGCCAACATTCTCGACACGGTGGAACAGTTCTTATCGGAAGAGGAAGAGGACGAAGCCGCGGAGTAACGACCGGCTTCTGCGCGAAACTTAGGCTAAAGGTAAAAAATATGTCTTGCAGTTGGCTCTGCAGGGCATATTTTTTTGCGATAAACAAAATAGCAATCGCCATGAGCAGTAAATAGGTACATTTTTTTGTTCGCCAAACAATAAAAAAATTTATTTGGCAGACATGAGTACAAATGACGGATTTCGCTGTCGTTAGAAGTTTGCAGAAGCTACATTTTCTCATTGAATAAAATTATTATGTAAAAAATAAAGGATGTTTTTTCAGGACGTCTAACTATATATAAAGAACATTAAATAATATTAAATAATATAATGCGGTTTCCTTTATTGTTTTTGTGCAGAAGAAATAGTATTGTCGAAGCCATATTTTTAGCCAAAATCGAAATCTTGTCAGCTTGCAATTCGCGGATACCCGTATGGATGCAGAACTGTTCAAAGAGCACGAATTTTGGCTTTTTATTTTGACCGAAACGCGTTGCTTCATCAGATCCGACAATTGCGAAATAAAATGCCGACAAATACAAGACGAATATCCGACACGTTGCAGGATTTTTGTTTTAAATCGAGAAAAAAATAGATAAAAAATACGACACTAAATTATTATAATTCGTTCTAGAATGTAGTATTAAAAGCGGGGGCTATTGGAAGTAAGAGGAGGAAAGTATGTGCTGGTAAGAGATTTCATGACCACAACCCCTAAAACCTTGAAAGAAACGGATACCTTGAAAGATGCCGCATTTTTGTTCTACAAGTATAAAATTGGCGGAGCGCCTGTCATTACTGAGCAGAATGAAATTTGTGGTTTCTTGGAACAAGAGGATATTGTCAAGGCGACGATGAAGCAAATGTTGTCTTCCCAAACAATCGCAGAAATAATGAATCGGAATGTGATTGTCATTTCTCCCGGGACGACAATGGAGGAAGCATGGCAGATCCCACAGCAACATCTTCCTGTAGTCGATGAAGAGGATCGACTCATCGGAATGTTGAGCCGCAATGATTTTGTACACCATTTCTATGCGCGTCTCCGACGGGCCCTCAATACAGTGGAATCTTTGATTCATGGCTCGCATGACGGAATCATTGTCGTCAATTCCTATGGCATTGTAGAAATTTTTAATGAGGCTGCGGCCAGGTTGATCGGCGTATCGGTCGATCAGGCGAAAGGGAATTTTATTCGCGACATTGTTCCTCATACCGGCATCATGCAAGTTTTGGTTACTGGAAAAAAAGAAGATAATATTCGTCTGGAAGTTAATAACAAGGAAGTTCTGGTAAACCGGTTTCCCATCTGTGAGGGATCGAAGATTGTCGGGGCTATGGCTATGATACAAGACGTTTCACAAAATACTGACATCATGAAGACCTTGGACGATACCCAGCACAAGGTTGAAGCTATGGAAATAATTTTTGAGAGCTTGAAACAAGGAATTGTTGTGCTGGATGAAAATAATATCATCACGCTGGTAAATAAGTCCTACGAAGATATGATGGGAATTCCCCGGGAGGAATTGCTGGGCCGGGATGCGCGCGATTCCATTGAAAATTCACGGATGCATGTCGTATTGAAGACCGGCGTTCCTGAGCTGGCGGACCTGCAAAGCGTCAAGGGCCGCCAGGTGGTGGTTAACCGTGTGCCAATATTCAAAGATGGTACTATTATTGGCGCGATTGGGGAGGCGATGTTTAAGGACATCAGTGAGGTCGGAGCGATACTGCAAAAAGATAATGTTTTCAATTATGTCAGTTCACTGCATGAGCAAGCCATAAAAAAGCAGTCAACCGAGCGCCATACGTTTGATACGATCATCGGCCGTTCACGGGCGATGATACAGGCCAAAAATTTGGCAGCCAAGGCGGCGCAAAGCGACAGCACCGTATTGATTTTGGGTGAGAGCGGTACCGGCAAAGAGCTATTTGCGCATGCCATACACAATGCCAGCAAACGTCGCGCCATGCCGATGGTGCCGATCAACTGCGCCGCGATCCCGGCGGATTTGTTGGAATCAGAGCTTTTTGGCTATGAAGAAGGCGCGTTTACCGGAGCAAAACGCGGCGGCAAAAAAGGAAAGTTTGAATTAGCCGATGAAGGAACCGTTTTTTTAGATGAAATTGGTGATATGCCGTTAGCGATGCAGGCAAAATTGCTAAGAGTCATGCAAGACCGGAAATTTGAACGGGTTGGAGGTGAAAAAACGCTGACTTGCGATGTCCGCATTATTGCGGCTACAAATAAACCGCTGTGGGAAATGGTGCAAAAAAATACCTTCCGGGAAGATTTGTATTACCGCTTGAATGTAATTTCGATTCATGTGCCGCCGCTGCGGGATCGCAAGGAAGACATTGGGGAGCTCGTTGATATTTTGATCCC
>Ga0316604_10000659_pt1 | contig 38710 bp, 27 predicted proteins | sample OWC_soil_day20_C_FD_207650 | JGI IMG/M metagenome (GOLD analysis project Ga0316604, IMG submission 207650) | Wetland soil microbial communities from Old Woman Creek delta, Ohio, United States - OWC_soil_day20_CT | ecosystem: Environmental > Terrestrial > Soil > Wetlands | place: USA: Ohio... | reverse complement strand
CAAGGTTTCCCCCTCTTCCCGGGAAAAACTCCTCTCCTACAATTATCCTGGTAATATCCGTGAATTGAAATCTGTGATAGAACTGGCAGCCGTAATGTCGGAAAACAACATGATTGAGCCGGATGACATCACCTTCCTCTCCGGCAATAACCATGATGTAGATACTGTACTGAATACGGAATTAACGCTCAGGGAGTATACCAGGCTGATTATCCGGAACTATCTGAAACGGTACAACGATAATGTACTACTGGTAGCAGAGAAACTGGACATTGGCAAATCAACTATTTACAAAATGTTACAGACCGGCGAGATAGAAGGCGCCTGAGTTTAACAACCTACAATCAATATGGGCGCGAATCATGCACTATATTCTTATAACTATCTGTACAAAATATCGGATAATCAAGCGTTCATCCATAAGATGATCTCCCTGTTCATCAACTCAGTGGCAGAATATACGGGTGACCTGCAACAGTTGCAGGTGACAAAGGTATTGCATGACCTGAAAAGGACTGTACATAAGTTAAAGCCCAGTGTGCTGAGTATGGAGGTAGCGGGGGCTAAAGAAATTATATCAAAACTGGAAGAAGCAGAAAAATGGAATGAGGAAGTTGACAAGTTAGTGGAACAGCTGAAAGAGATCTTTCAGCAGATAAAACCCATGATGGAAGAAGATCTTGAGCAACTAAAGATATAAAAAAGGCGTCCTCCCATTCGGGAAGACGCCAGGCAAAAAATAGACTAATTAAAAAGCCTTATCAATATTATTTGGTAGCATCTCTCAGCTCTTTGATTTTATCATGAGAGCGTCTTAAGGTCTGCTTTTGCTCACTCACCATTTCTCTCAGGTAAGCAGGCAACTCTTCCTCTTCTAATGCACTATCATAAGCTTTCTGCGCTGCATCTTCTCCTCTTTCACAATTCGCCAGTACTGTATGACGGTCATGACCGGTAAATACAGCCTTGATATCCATCCATGCACGGTAAATTTTACCACTGGTAGTTGTGGATGTTTCCATATCACCACCTAATGCATTTACTTCTGTACCTAAAGCCAGTCTGATTTCATGGCTCTCGCTGATCATGGAGGAGAACAATGCTTTCAGGTCATTATCTTCCTGTTTCAGTTCTTGTAACGCTTTTTCATAACCGTCAATCCGGTCATTGTTGATTTGTACCAGATCATTCAGGATCTCTATGGTTTCCAATGTAGCTTGCATAAAATACTTTTTATTGGTTAACAGATATGACCGTTACCGGTCGTTCTATTTTCTAATACCATAGAAAAACTATGCCATGATGCGGAAATTGCTATAAATAAGGGTTTGATGGTCAGGCCATAAAAGCCGAAGGCAACAAGGGCAGGAAGCTAATCATCAGTTTGGGTAAATAAGCCGACGTGCTCAGGAATTCGATCAGTCAGATTAACTTAAAAAACTTTTGAAAATAATGATCAATCCGGTCCTGAATGATTCGGTTATGTTTCTGAAATTCTAACAAATAAAATGTTATTTTCTTCCATCACTCCTGGTCTGCCAATTAATTAAACACAACACTTTTTATTGATTTGCTACCGGCTGCTTCACCGCCTGTCTCGCCAATAACTTCCATTGACTTCCCTCCTTCGCCCACACCAGCAATACATGCAAATGTACATTGCCCGGCTTGCCATTATCATTTGTAGCGGCCGCCAGGTTATGTCTTACTATCGCGGTATTCCCACTAACTACAATTGTCTGATCACTCAGTTCTATCGATAAAAAGTCTGAATGTCCACTTACTATATTATCTACAAACGTAGCCTTATCCTCTATCTTCCCACCAGAATGTCCGTAAGTCAGCTTTGCATCAACCAGTTTCTCTAACGTGGCTTTGTCCGCGTCTACCATCGCCTTCCGCAATAACTCTACCTGCGCAGCTACCGCTTTTTCCTCTTTAGATTGGGCAAATGAAATCATAGTCATACTACAAAAAATGACCAGGAAACAATACAATTTAGTTTTCATAAAACGTCATTATGGTTATGTGATATAATATACTATTTTCTTACGGCAAATGCTACACGATAAAACTCATACCCTTTTTCTGTCCTTGCCGGCATGTATTGACGACGGTATTCTACCGCACTATTATCTTCCAGTAATTCTAATTCAAACTGCTGTAAATATTTCCGCAAAATACCTGGTTTCCAGCCAAATGTCCATTGCTCTTCCAGCCGTGCTACATCATAGAGCAACTTCTCTCCTCCATAATAGGTATGGGGTTCCCGCAATACTTTTTCATCTACATAGGTAAAGATTACAAAGGAGCCTACGGGAAACTTTTCTATAAACCGGAATGTAGCAGCAATGGCTTCTTCCTGCAGGTAATTCGTCACTCCTTCCCATATAAATACCGTTGGCAGGGAAGCGTTGAGTGACAGGTCATCCAATCCTTTTTCATTGAAATCAAGCTGCAGGTATTGTACATGGGGGGTGAGGGTCCCCAACTTCTCTTTTTTTACAGCCGATGTATTCGGATGGTCTATTTCTATCACGGGCAGCAGGCGCAGAAAATCCAGGCGCAATGCCCTCGTATCGAAACCGGCACCCAAAATGACCACTTGTTGTATCCCCTGGTTCACAGCTTGTTGCACCAGTTCATCGATATACCTGGTTCGGGCTATGCCAGAGGAATACGCACCGGGGATCCTTTTTTGAATAATACGCTGGATCATCCGGCGGATAGGAGGAATTACGGATAATCGGGTGGCTATCTGAAAAACACGGTCAAGGAAGTTGATGGCATAAGGATCGTAGACCAGTTTATCATGTGGTCGCTGGGTTTCAAGCGCCCGGAACAAAGCCATATACTGGGCGGTCCGACTGGCGGAGAGTTTTTTCATAACGGCGTTGAATGTTGTGCTTTGATCTAAAGATATAAAAAAACGCAGAAAGGGTTACGGAATGTAACCCTTTCTGCGCTTTAATACTTTTAAAAGTCAGCTTAGTTAAGCAGGAACTTCTTCTTTACTTAATCTTTAAGTTAAATTAATTCAGCATATGCTCTGCTTCCACAAATGCTTCGAAGGCCTCAAACGTCCACGCCTGATAATCTTCTAAGCTTATACCTAATCGCTCATCGCGCTGTATTTCTTTATCATCCCTGGAATCCCAATAACCATTTGCGAGTGATTGAACATTATCAGTCGTTTCCACTGACACTTCATTATACTCTTCGGGATAGCTTCTGTAGTTTCCCATGGCCAGCTCCTGAATGGAATGCTTTACACCTTCTTTGTTATTCTTAGACATGGTATCTGTTTTTGGTTCACAGAACGAAAAACAACAACCATTCCGCTATGCCGGAATCCAGGGTATCTTAAGATAATTTTAACTTATTTTTTAGATTTTCTTGCATCCACTATGCCATTAAATGTAATAGGCTGGCGGTTGTTGCCAATTACCTGCAGTGAAGAATATCCTGATGAAGTGACATTGAGTATTAGCTGACTGGCTTCCTGTGTATCCTTTGGTTTGATCACAATGGTCCATCCTCCTTTTTTCTTTTCTGTCACCTTATAATCAAATTTAGTAGAGGTAAATTGTATGCCTCCCCTGGAAGGATCCATCGGTGCTGTATATGCACGGCCAAAATACGGCAGATAACTGATCACAGAGTCTTTCGTTACTGTCAGGTCATACTGGCCATTCAACTGTCTGTCCGGCGAAGGGCCGGCAGGTATTGAAGACTGAGCAATAAATACATATGACTGGTTATTAATCAGGTTGGTGATGGCAGCTTTCTTTTCGTCGCTTTTGGATTGTGCTGAAGTGAGGCCGGGCAGGGATATAGCCAGAGACACAAGGCCGGCTATTATAATATTTTTCATAAAATGTTATTTATTTCAATAGCTGCGAATATCATTCCATAAATAAATTGTGAGTAGAAAATCATACTATCACATTTTCGTGTTATAACATATTAACTTTGCATCCCCGACCTTTGTAGCCACTACTGAGGGACGATCAACTAAACTAATAAAGACTCACACTTGCGAAATGTATTGGCTCGACTTAGCAACTTATGGGAGAAGCTAGTGGGAGACCCGGCAGCGTTTTCGCTGGAGAACCGTGCTTTCAACTCCATCAGTGTCATTACCCTGGCACTCTTAACAGTACTATTACCATTCAATATGTGGCTGGGACTGACCGCGGTATGGATTATTGTACTGGTTTTACTGTTTTTACAGGTTTTCTTCTTTTGGTTGTCCCGGTTTAAGGGGATTTACAGTGTAAGCATGCTGGCCTATGTGATTGTTAGTTATATCACATTGACGGCTACTTATTACCTGAACTCCGGCAGTCATGGGCCCGCACTCCTGTTGTTTTTCCTCACATTTAACCTCCTGATTGCATTCAGTCCCCGTAACCGGCACTGGATATGGGCATCCCTGCATTTGCTGATACCCATTGCCCTACTCACCAAAGAATACCTGCAACCCAGCTGGATCGCGGATATTTATCAGAGTGCGCAGAACAGGTTTATTGACCTGGCTTCCAGCTACTTTGTGACCCTGACCTGCACCTTCCTGATCACTAATTACCTGCGGAACAATTATAACAGGGAGAAGAAGAAGGCGGAAGACAGGGCGGATAAAATCGATATTCAGAATGTCAACCTGGAACAACTGAACCAGAAAAAGGATAAGCTCTTCTCTATCATCGCACATGACCTGCAAAGTCCCTTAAATTCGATTATTACGACCCTGCACCTCATTGCAGAATACGAATTGTCAGAGGATGAACGTAAAATGCTGGGCGATGAACTGCTGACCATGACCAAGAATACCTCCAATATGCTGACAAACCTGCTTACATGGAGTAAAATGCAAATGGATGGTCGTGGGGTACGGTTATCACCAGTACATGTATACGAAGTGGTGCAACGGGTATTGGCTATTCAACAGATCCTGGCAGATAAAAAATCAGTGACGCTGACTTCCAAAATTGATCCTGCCGTGTATGTAACGGCAGATAATAATATGCTGGAACTGATTATCCGGAATCTGGTGAATAATGCGATTAAGTTTACGCCTAATAACGGCCAGGTGAAGATCAGCCTGTTGGTAAAAGATGGTATTTGCCAGCTGATGGTGGCGGATAATGGCATCGGTATTGAAAGTTCACATAAGGAGGAGATCTTTTCTTTGAAGACGCAGTCTACTTTTGGAACGAATAATGAGAAAGGGATTGGGCTTGGATTGGTGCTTTGTAAGGAGCTGCAGTCCTTACAGCATGGGGAGCTTTGGTTTGAAAGTTTGCCGGGGAAAGGAACGACTTTTTATGCGACGATACCTGTGGCGGATCCGGCGGCAGATGGGAGGATAACGGCGTAAAGGGGAAGAGGTGTAAGGGAAAGGATGCGTAAAGGAAACATCCGGCTAAAAAGACATTTCCATACAGAAAACATATTCGAAAATGAAAATTGTCAAAATAAGAACAGCGGAGCAACCACCCCGCTGTTCTTCACTAAAAATCACTTATCCCACCAGAGTTCATCCGCCAGCGAACTCACTGCCGGCACATTCGCTGCATTCCTACTGGTTTCTGATGCAGGATAACTCACCCTCCTGATAAATGTGGTTAAGAGCGCATTCGCCGGTAAATTGAAATTCTTATATTGATAATCATATCTCCGTGCATCTGTCCAGCATTCAGGCTGCAGGAACATCGCCACGTATTTCTCTTTAAACAACAACTCCTTTGAATAAGCAGGTAATTGAGACAGGTAGTACGCCTTGTCTGTAGCAGACACGCCCACCTTATCCATATTCGCACCTATACCATCCAGATACGCCTGATACGACTTTGCAGGATCGGTATTAAAATAGGCTTCTGCTGCTATAAACCGGGCCTCTGCATACGTCAGCAATAATAGAGGCGCCCCTGATTTAGAATAGTACCCATTTACTGACAGGTAGCACTGCCCTTTGTCCGTACCGGAGCCTACACGCCCTGCACCATTAACAGTCCCCCTGTAATCACCATATTTAGTTGTATCTGTGATCAATGGCAATCGGGGATCGAATATCCCATATGTAGTGCCATTCAGGGCATTGATAAAAGTCGCACTCAGCCACCCATCGAGATTGCCACTGGCATTATTGACGGCTACGCCGTTCCATAGACTAAGACTTTCAAACCGGGTGATGGCGGCATCATCACTATTGCTGGTATAGCCGCTATCAAGTGCTGAGAGGATGGCTGCAGGATCGTATTCAGCCTGTTTGCTCAGGCGGTTTAGTAACCGCGCTTTGAGTGTATAGGCAGTCTTGATCCAACCTGCTACCGAACCACTATGTACCAGGTCGTTTTCTGCATCGAGGGTAATCAGCGGATCTGCCTGTTTGAGGGAGGCAATCCCTTTTTCTATCAATAATAAACAACTGTCGTAAATCGCCTCTCCTTTGTCGTAAGCAGGTGTGAGATAAGTAGCTCCCTGCCATGCCTGTGAGTAAGGAGCGTCTCCCCAGAGACCTGTGAGCATGCCCATGTTGTAAGCTTCCAGTATCTGGCCTACCCCCATGTGCTGCCAGGCATTCTTCTCTACGGCAAGCGCTTCCATCTGGCGTACATCCTCTATCGTGAGGTAGATGTTTTTCCAGGTAGTACTGGCATCAATATCATCATACACATCCGTACTACTACTGGCATTGGGAGAGGCCAGCTGCTGTACATAATAAGACGTGATATTACCTACATTGAATACGTTTACACCGGTCTGGTAAGTGACTTCTGACAATAACCCATTGATGGGTGGGTTCGTGGTTTGATTTGGGTTCGTCTGGTTCACATCCAGGTAGCCTTTGGAACAACCTGCTATGGCGGCCAGCAGGATAATATATATGCGTTTCATGACTTTAAAATTGAAGGTTTACACTAAACAGGAAACTACGGGTAGCAGGATAAGTAAACCCTGCAAAGCTATCAGCACCATTACTACTGGCAGAGGCGGAGCTGGTTTCAGGATCGAAACCCGTATACTTTGTATGCAACCAGAGGTTATTCCCTGTGAATGACACTGTCGCACCCGAAATGGTATGGGTAGGTTTTAGCCAGCCAGCAGGCAATGTGTACGATAACCCTGCGGATCGTAACCGTAACCACGAAGCATTTTCAATGAACTTTTCACTGGCCCCACGATAGTAATTACGATAATAACCGGCCCCATAATCCACCCCATCAGGCCCCGTACTCTGACCTAAATAAACGGCTTTTGAATTCTGTGTTCCATCTGCCAGCACACCATCAAATACAATCGTCTGGTTCCTGTTCTCCGTGATCTTTGATTCCCCAAAGGCAGCGAGGAAGTTGGATAGCTGGTTGTATTTATAGGCACCCTGACGAACATCGAGTAACAATGAAAGTGTAAAATTCTTATACCTGAAAGTCTGTAGTGTGCTCCCCATCCATTTTGGCAAAGTACTACCCAGGTACCGCTGATTAGTGACATCATCCAACACGGGGAAACCATTCGCACCAATGAGCAATGGGAGGTCTTTGCGCAGGGTCACACCATCATCATCATCTTTAGCATAATACCGTTTGTAACTACGACCATACAGCGCACCATAGGCCATACCGGGTACCAGCTTGCTGGTAACGGTTGAACTGAGGTAACCATACTGACTCGAAATTACGATCTCTTTCAACTCTGCGCCCTGTTGCTCATTCAGTTTGATCACCCTGTTCCTATTCGTAGAAAAATTGATCTTAAAATCCCAGCTAAAGTCTTTCGTACGTACTGGCATAGCCGTTACTATTACTTCCAAACCCTTGTTATTAATCTCGCCCGCATTTACATAAGCCTGATCATAACCGGTAGCATTTGATACATACACAGGCACCAGCAGGTCTTTGCTCTTTTGCTGATAAGCATTTACTTCCAATCCCAGGCGATTATCGAGAAAACGCAGTTCCGTACCGACTTCGCTGGTATTCGTAAATTCAGGACGAAGATTGGTATTGCCCAATGTTCTGCTTTGATAAAAAGGTACAGTAGTTCCAATAGGATCACCTGTCTCAAAACCATTGGTAATCGCATATGCATCACCATCTTTGCCTATCTGTGCATAGGAAATTTTCAGTTTTCCATAACTCCACCAATCAGGTAATGGGAACATATCAGAGAAAATATAGCTAAGGCTGGCACTTGGATAAAAGTAACTTCTGTTCTCGCGGGATAAGGTCGATGTCAGGTCATTACGACCGGTGAGTTCCAGGAAGAGCAGGTTCTTCCAACCCAGGGTGAGGTCTCCAAAATAGCCGTAGTTGCGGTAGTCGAGGATATAAGAATCTCCTTTCACTCGCTTGGCATTGCCTAATAAAAAAAGATCCGGCACCACCAGTGTATCTCCTTCCACACTACTTCTGCGTACCCGTTGGTCGCGAAGATCGTGACCGAGTTTAAAGTCAACAGAGAATTTCTCATTGAAGGTCTTAGTGAAATTCGCCATGATGGTAGAAGTGAGGTTACGACTGCGCAGGTTGTATTCATCAATGAAACCGTATTCGTTGTCATCGAGGTTAGGTGCTTCATCTACCACGCCCAGTGGCCCGGGAGCGGTATGCGTACGGCCATCGGTGTAGAAGTCATTTCCAAAGCGATAAGAGAAATTCAACCAGTCAACCGGCTTATAGGTGATGTAGGCACTTGCGATCGCCCTGTTTACATTATCCCTGAATTTATTGGTAGAGAGTGTGTAAATGGGATTGTTCGTACCGCTGCTGTAAGTTTGTTGGGTACCATCTTCTTTCTTATAATCTTTCATATTCCACCGGGGCGCCCAGTAGATGATCTGTTCGCCATAGCGATCGGAGTTGACCCTATTACCACCGGAGTTGATATAATTGAGAGACGCTCCGGCGGTGACCTTGTTACTGATCTTAAAGGTAGCATTCAGGCGGGCCTTGTAACTGGTATAGTCACTAAATGGGATCACACCATTCTGTTTGAAATAGGAGACCGATCCCATGACCTGCGCCGCCTCTGTACCGCCGCCTACGCTCACCGTATGCCGGGTTTGCATGCCGGTTCGGAAAGCCTGTTTATAATTATTAAAGAGCGAAGCCGGATGGGTAGGATCTTCCTGCCTGGCTTCGGCCACGGTGGGGCCCCAGGTGGGCCAGAAGCTGGTAGCGTCGTATACGCCAAGGTAGCCCTGCGTGTAGGTAGATTGCACTTCAGGGATCTTATTCACCTGGTCAAAGCCATACATGCCATTGTAAGATACCCGGACCTTACCGGCTTTTGCTGATTTGGTAGTAATGATGATCGCACCATTTGCTGCGCGGATGCCATAGAGGGCAGTAGCCGCACCACCACGAAGTACAGATATGTTGTCAATATCATCGGGGTTGATGTCGGAAGCACGGTTACTCATACCACGCGTTTCTGCACCACCGGTGGTGTAGGTGCTGTTGTCTATTTCCACCCCGTCGATGATAAAGAGGGGTTGGTTGTTTCTATCACCAGCGAGGGAGTTGATACCCCGAATGATGATACGGGCACTCTGGCCGGGGCCGCCGCCGGTACTGGTAATCTGTACGCCCGCTACTTTACCTTGCAGCGCATTGACTACATTCGGTTGGTGGTTTACATTCAGGTCTGCATTGTCTACCTGCTGGATCGTGTAGCCAAGTGCGCGTTTTTCTTTTTTGACACCGAAGGCGGTGACAACTACTTCACCCAGGTCTTTCTGAGAGGGCAGCATGACAACATCGACGGCAGACTGAGCACCGACCGGGATTTCCTGTGTGGAGTAGCCTACGTAGCTAAAAATAAGTGTGGCGTTGTTGTTTTTCAGGGTAATGGAGTAAGAGCCGGAAGCATCAGTGTAGGCGTGATTTTGGGTGCTCTTTTCGATGATGACGACTCTTTCCAGGGGTTGTTTATTATCTCCGGCAGTGACGGTACCGTGTACGGATTTTCCTTGCTGCGCAAGGGAAATCGAGGTGATACTTAGCAATGATGCAAGCATCAACCATGACAATAATTGCATAAGTTGAGTTTTAGGTGAACAAAGTGACTGTACAGATTATTGAGTTAGACAAATCTTCCTTTGAGTGATTGATTCTGGTTTCTCTGTTTTAAATGTAGGAAAATATATTGTACAAACAAACGCTGCTACCTTCGGCAGCAGCGTTTGTTTGTGGGCAGGGCCTGCGGCCTGCAATAAGGCGGGAAGCCTTTGTACCGGGAAGGTTTGCCCCGAAAAGTTTTTTATTATGAATGTTGTGCTATTTTAATCTGTGGTATGGAAAATAATTATTTCCACTCTCCGGTTTTTCCTTCTTCCTTCTAATGTCTTATTATCCGCCACCGGCTGGGTTTCGCCCGCCCCGCTAATCTGGCGGATGTCATCTCCTACGCCGTACTGCTGCATATAAGAAGCTACGGCATTTGCTCTACGTAATGATAAAGTATAATTATAATCGTCATTACCTGCATTATCTGTATGCCCTGTCACCTGCAATTGCACACTTCCATCCGTAGGTATTTTTTTCATCAAACTATCAAGTGCTGCATGCAATGCCGGATTGAGTTCACTACTATTAAATTTGAACAATATATCTGGTATTACCAGTGTATCAGGTGGGGGGACCGGCTTCTTCACTACCAACACCGGCGGCGCTACATGACACAAGATCATTTCTACCCGATTATTATCTGCCTCAGTTGTATCATACCGCGGATTGCGCTTCCCCTCTCCCCTTATCTGAAAATCATCAAAACTATAGCCTTCATTATATACAAGATAAGTAGCTACGGCCTTTGCCTTATCATAGGAAATAATTTTATTGTACTCCTCCGATGCTGCCTGCCATGCATGGCCGACCAACTGGATCCGCATAGTCGTATCCCCTTTATAATTCTTCAATGCTTCGTTGATAGGCTGGCGATACCGTTCATTAATCGTGGTATGATCCTGGTTAAATAAATCATCTTTCAATATCAATGTATCACATCCCTCATGACTCCCATTGAGTGTATGCAGAACAGGTCTGCCCGGGGTCAAAGCTTCCGGGATAGAATGCCTGTGATGTTCTGCATATAAAGCAGCCCGGGTAGCAGCGGTGTCTTCGCATAACGGCAATTGCTCATTGACAGGTGTAATGCTGATACTATCTATTAATACCTGTGCATTGGTATAACCGGAAAATCCATTTTTACGAACAGGTGCTTTGAAATTCCCTACTACCAGGTGGGTTGCATTACTGGTAGCGACATAGGTCTTCTCCAATATATACCAGGGCATTTTGGTATGCCACAGTTTTTTTTGCTGATCCGCTTCATTCAGTTCTACGCTGACAGGTTGTGACAAACAACCTGTATTCTCATTAAAGATAAAAGCCGTATCAAACCGAAGTCCGATACGCAACGGATAATTTTCCGTATTCATATACACCCTGATCTTATACGCCTGTCCCTTTTGCAACGCACACAGCAACCGGGTTTGTATATACACCCTTGCATCCGGATTCTCCACCGGCCCTTCCTGCAACAGGGATACATAGTGCTGCCCCTGCAAAGCGGCGCCATTACAGAGATACTTCATCTTGATCATCTCTGGTGCAACAGCCATCCACCCGCAGGGAGCGCAGGGCGCTATGTATTCCGTGCAGATATTTACTTCTTCAAAACTCGCATTCGGCACTATATTCTGTGCCCTAAGCAGGTTTGTACAGTAACAGAATAATATAATCAGTAAGCTTATTTTCATTCAGCCACAATTTCCAATACTTTGCTGGATAACGGCTCATTCCCGGATACATTGATACCCGCTTTCATGAGATAATCGCCCGAAAATATCTTATTGTTTTCATATAAATGAGATTCTTCGCCGGGCTTCAGGTTGATTTCCGTCACCCTGTATTGCCTGTGTGGATCCAATCCCTGCAATTTTACAGGTGCAAAGTTTTCACCAAAACGGGTATGCAGGTTATAAGCGAATAAGACTGATTTTGATTGCGCAGCATCCACATACATCAACACGGCCCTATTCTCCTTATAGGGAGAGATCAAACGATACAGATCGCCATGCGCCAGTACCGGCTGCAAACGTTTATAGTTTGCCACGGCCTGCTGACTAAATGTCCATTCATCTCCCGTGAATTTATCCAGGTTAATATCATAGCCCAGTCTGCCCATCATCGCCACATCTGTACGGAACTTCAGGGATTGCTTACCCCATGAGGTAACGTGGTCGGCTACAGTAAATGAGGGGAAGAAATAAGAATAACCCCACTGTATAAATACCCTTTCAAACGGATCTGTATTATCACTTGCCCAGAACTCTGTAAAGTAAGGCAACGCTCCATAATCAACCCTTCCACCACCACCGGAGCACAGCATGATCGCTAAGTGCGGATACTTGCTACGGATACGTTTCAGCACCTGGTACAAACTGCGGGTATATTCAATATATAGTCCTCCCTGGTTGTCTTTCAAATAAGGAGAATACGCATTTGTGATCATACGGTTACAATCCCACTTGATGTAGGCAATACCCGGGTTGGCAGTCATCATGTTGTCAACGATGCCATATACAAAATCCTGTACTTTAGGATTTACCAGGTCCAATACCAACTGGTTACGGAAGTAATCTTCACTTCTGTTAGGCAGCTTAAGTATCCAGTCAGGATGCTGGTGATACAGATCGCTGGCAGGATTCACCATTTCTGGTTCCAGCCAGATACCAAATTTCACCTTTTTCTCTTCCGCAGTTTTTACCAGGTAACCCAGTCCATGCGGCAGTTTAGCCTTCATTTCCTGCCAGTCGCCCAGGCCTGCATTATCCGCATTACGAGGGTATTTATTACCAAACCACCCATCATCCAACAAAAACAGATCAGCCCCTAATTTATGGGCATCGTCAAACAAAGCAGAGAGCTTTTCTTCATTGAAATCAAAACCAGTCGCCTCCCAGTTGTTCAGCAATACGGTACGTGGTTTATCGCCATCAATTACACCATACCTGGCACCCCAGCGATGGAAGTTGTGAGTGATAGCAGCACGGCCATTATCGCTATAGGAAAATATAAATGCAGGCGTTTCAAAATTCTGGTCAGGTTGTAGCTTATATTGAGAAGCATAGGTGTTCATACCTGAAATAACCCGAAGCATATTCAACTCATCGACTTCAAAAGCAAAGCGGAAATTGCCCGTCCATGCCAGCGTACCTGCCATTACAGCGCCATGCGTTTCAGTAGAAGGTTCATCTAAAGAAACAAAATAGAAAGGCATCTGGTACATATCTGCACGGGTACCCAGTTTGGAATCAAGGATCTTGATACCACTGGTCAGTTCGTTTTCATCCATCTTCATTTCCTCGGCCCAGTCACCATGGAAGTTGGTAAGGTAGTATTTATGTGCATTGAAGTGCAGGATGCTGGATGCGAAATTTGCCAGGACAACGGCCCCTTTTTCCTTATGACTGATCTCTGTCCATACCTTAAAGATGTCTTCTTTAGCATAGGTATTGACATGTAGTAATACGGTAAACGGATATTTCGGATCACGCAGGGTGATGGTGGTCGCAGTTATATTGTCATCTGTTTTTACCGTGTTATGGTCAATGTACAAAAGTTCCAGCGAAGGGTTGCCATCCGCATGGGTGACCTGTATAGCAGGTTCAAACAGGTTGTTTGTGCCAGCGGGTGTATAAGCCTCCCAACGCTCTACAGGACGAAGCTGTTCTCCGCCATCTGCGAGTTTGGGACCAAAGTATTTCTGTAATAATCTTCCTTTGCCATCTACTTCAAAATCCAGTTGTAAATGACTGGTACTGGTAGAGAATCGTTCCTGCGCCAGCAAATGCGTGACGGGTAAGCAGCAAAATAGCGTAAAGGCAATAGCGACCTGTTTAATCATAACGTAAAATGGTTAATTAGCGGGTTAAGCTATTACTTTTTTTCAAATTTTACTAACCATTTATCAGTGAGCAGGCCGGCAGCGGTATTCCCTGTAGCATTGAGCAGGGTAGCGGCATTTTGCGAAAAAGAAGGGTGCAAAGTTGCTTTCATATTGGTAATGCGGGCATTAAACCTACTCCTGGCCATCTGGACCTTGGAGGGCGTTGCTGATAACGGAAGCAGGTCTATTCAAGGGTTATATTTCCTAAAATACGGATTTCCTACTATAGATGTAGGCTGTTTGGGATAAATTGGCCTGTGACTTGTACAAAACCATGGAATCACAGCCTCTTTCATAATAGTTTTTTCCTTTAACTGTTAAACATTAACTTTGGGGGTACTGATATTTTTATAGAGTACTGACAAAAATGTAAGTAATGAGAAAAGAAAGCTCTACTAATACATTGAACAGGAATAAAATCAGCAACAACTGCGGCATGGCGTATACGCTGGATGTAATAGGCGGCCGATGGAAACCGACTATCCTGTGGAGCCTGCTCAATGGCAAGCTGCGGTATAGTGAACTGAAAAAATCTATTCCCGATGTATCTGAAAGAATCCTGGTCCTGCAGTTGAGAGAACTGGAAAAAGACGGACTAATCAATCGACTGGTTTATGCCGAAGTGCCGCCAAGAGTAGAATACGAGCTCACTAAAGACGGTGCCTCACTCCAACCTATGTTGCAGATCATATCTGAATGGGGGGATGTGCATAGACCTCACAAAACAAAAGTTTAAAAATTAAGACACGCAATAATGAGCTTAGAAATATTTTTTACCATCTTTTTGGTGCTGCTGAACGGGTTTTTCGTTGCTGCAGAATTTGCTATCGTAAAGGTCCGATCCTCGCAGATAGAAGTAAACTCAGGTCGCAATAAAACAGTATCCAAGATAGCCAAAGACATGCTGAATAACCTTGACGGCTATCTGGCAGCTACCCAGTTAGGTATTACCCTCGCTTCGCTGGGCCTTGGCTGGGTTGGTGAAAAGGTGATGACTGAAATGATCATCAATCTCTTTACTTCGCTGGGTCTGAAACCAGATGTAGGTATCGCTCAAAAAGTAGCCATCGGCTGTGCATTCCTCGCTATCACCATTCTACATATCGTATTTGGCGAGCTGGCTCCCAAATCTCTCGCTATCCGCAAACCAGTGCCGACTACTTTTACAGTGGCAGTGCCGCTGAAATTGTTCTATGTCATTTTCCGTCCTTTCATCTGGATCCTGAATGGCCTGGCCAATGTGATCCTCCGTATCATTGGTATCACCCCCGTTCATGAAAATGAAGACATACACACGGAAGAGGAACTCCGTGTGATCATTGCTGAAAGCCACCAGGGCGGTGTGATTGAAGAAACAGAGAAAGCCCTGATTCAAAACGTATTTAACCTGGGCGACCGCCATGTATCTACCCTCATGACCCCACGAAATGAGGTGATCTGGCTGGATATCCAGGATAGCCCGGAAATAAACAAGGCTAAGATCCTGAAACATAAACATACCATGTACCCGCTGGCTAACGGCGACCTGGATCACACTACCGGCTTTGTTTACAGCAAAGACCTGCTCAGCGATAATTTCAACGCAGCCATCAATAACCTGTCCGCCCTGAGCCGCAAACTGCTGGTGGTGACGGTTCACAACCGTACTTACCAGCTACTGGAACTCTATAAAAGAGAGCGCATTTACCAGGCCATGGTCGTTGACGAATTTGGTTCTATCAAAGGTCTCGTCACCATCAACGACATCGTAGATGCACTGGTAGGTGATATCTCTGAAACAAATGAATTTGAATACGAAGTGATCCGCCATGAAGATGGCAGTATGCTGGTAGACGGACAGCTGCCATTCGTGGAATTCCTGGAACTAATCGGTCTAGATGCCGACCAGCAAAGAGTGAATGTAACTAACTTTGTAACCCTGGGTGGTTTTATCCTCGACAAACTGGGTAAAATACCTCAGAGTGGCGATAGCCTGAAATGGAAAAACCTGAAAATGGAAGTGGTGAAGATGGACCAGCACCGTATTGCCAAGGTGCATATCTGCAATATTGAAAACGATTCTAAAGAGGAAGAGGAATAACATACAACTTAATATACTGCTATGAAAACCAGTTGGTTCAAGTCCCTGTTACCGCACCTGGCAGCCATCCTGGGTTTGCTGATCCTTGCGATTTTGTATTGCAAACCCGTATTAGAAGATAAGGTTATCAGTCAGAGTGATAATGTGCAGTGGCAGGCGATGGCCAAAGAAGCCATGGATTATAAAAAAGAGCATGGCATTCCTCCATTATGGACCACCAGTATGTTTGGCGGTATGCCGACCTTCCAGCTGGCCATGGAATCTCCTTACCACATTGATAGTGCAATTCCTGCTATCCTCACACTGGGATTGCCCAAGCCGATCAATGTATTGTTTCTCTCCGCACTTTGTTTTTATTTGCTTTGCATAGTTTTAGGTACGCGCTCATGGATCGGTTTTGCCGGTGCAGTGGCGTATACCTATGCCAGCTATTCGCCTATTATCATCGTCACGGGCCATGATACCAAGATGATCGCACTGGCTTATCTGCCGGCGGTCATTGCAGGCCTGGTGCTCATTACCCGGCGTAGTTACCTGGCGGGTACGGGCATCATGGCACTCTCCCTCTCCTACCTGATTGCCGCCAATCACCTGCAGATGACGTATTATTTCTTCCTGATACTGGCCATCCTGGGTATTGCCTATGCCGTCTATTCTATCAGGGAAAAAGCGTTTAAACACCTTATTACAGGTAGTTTACTGGTTTTGCTTGCGGTTGGACTGGCACTGGCTTCCAATGCCGTGAGCCTATGGACAACGTATCAATATTCCAAAGAAAGTACCCGTGGTGGCAAGTCGCCATTGAGCCCACTGCCGGGTGAAACTGCCGAACAACAAAATGGGAAGGATTATGCTTTTCAATGGAGTTATGGCAAGTTTGAAACGTTCACGCTCATTGCCCCTGATATATACGGAGGTAGTTCAAGTGGTAAACTAGGCACGAATTCTACTACCTATAAAACATTAACCGAAATCGGTGTACCTGCTGACAATGCAGAAAAACTGGTAAGCAGCTGGAACCTGTATTGGGGAGATCAGTCTTTACTAGGTACCTCAGGTCCTGTGTACCTGGGTGTCATTGTGTGCCTGCTTGCACTGCTTGGGTTGTTCATCATCCGTTCATGGCACAAATGGTGGCTGATCGGCATTTCTGTGCTGGGTATTTTGCTGGCATGGGGTAGCAACTTTGCTGCTTTCAATTATTTTATGTTCGATCATTTTCCGCTTTATGATAAGTTCCGCGCACCTTCGCAGGCATTGATCATCCCGCAGTTATCATTTGCGATATTAGCCATGATGGCATTACAGGAACTGATCAGCGGTGAAATCAAAAAAGAGGAGCTACTGAAGAAACTGAAATGGTCTGGCTATATCATGGGGGGCTTACTGGTGTTGTTACTGCTGGCATCTACCAGTATGCGGTATACCAATGCAACCGGCGACAACGCCAACCCGCATAGCGATGATCAGTTCCATGCCCAGCTGGTACAAATGACACAGGGCCGGACCGATATTGCAGACAAACTGATGGCCGCTACAAGGGCAGACAGGGCGGATCTGTACAGAAGTGATGTATTTCGTTCTATCTTTTTTGCAGCACTGGCATTTGGCCTCCTGTGGTTCTTTATCAAGGGGAAACTACAGGCGCGTTACCTGACTATTGGTATCACTTTACTCATCATGATCGATCTGCTGCAGGTAGACAGGCGCTATCTGAACGAAGATAGTTTCATGGATGCCGGCTCTTATAGTATGCCATTTCAGGCCTCTCCTGCCGATCAGCAGATACTGCAGGACAAGGATCCGTACTACCGCGTTTTTAACCTGACCCGCAACCCGTTCCAGGACGCCATGACCTCTTATTATCATAAGAGCATAGGCGGTTACCATGCGGCAAAGCTGCAGCTGTACCAGGACCTGATTGAAAGACAGATCAGTCAGAACAACATGCAGGTACTGAACATGCTAAATACAAAGTACATCATCACCAACGGCGTGGAAGGTCCTGCAGTACATCAGAATCCGGATGCGCTGGGCAATGCCTGGTTTGTAAAAGCCATTCAGTGGGTACCGGATGCAGATGCGGAAATGAGTGCACTCACCACCTTCCATCCAAAAGATACCGTGGTGATAGACCAGCAATATAAACCACTGGTGAAAGCTGATTTCCAGTTTGATTCCAGTGCCGTCATTGCTTTACTGTTTAATCACCAGGATACTATTGCGTATACATCGAAGGCGGCAACACCACAGTTTGCCGTATTTTCTGAGATCTATTACCGCCAGGGATGGAAAGCTTATATCGATGGAAAAGAAGCGCCTTATACCAGGGTAAACTATGCTTTGAGAGGCATGTCTGTTCCGGCAGGCGACCATACCATCACATTCATTTTTGCACCTGAAGCATATTATGCAGGTGTAAAATTATCCCTCGCCAGTTATATTATTATGTTGCTTTTATTGGCAGGAAGTCTTGCATTGTACCTCCGTAAGAAATAAATTTCAAAGTCCGCCTTCAATAAATTCTGAAGGCGGACTTTTCCTTTTCATCTATACATTTTAGCTGTTCATAGTAAAAAAACGCAATTCCTGTTTTACAAAAGCAAATTCCCCTATCTTGTGCGAAATATAGGGCTGTCTTGCCCCTTCAGCTATCAACTTTACCATTTCATCTATACAATTCTCCTATCTGTAGCCAACAAACAATAGTACTGTAAAAATGCTCGTTTGATGCGAAGCCGCTTTTCGTATAGTCAGACTATACAGGCTACTATTTTTGGTATTTACGAATTGCTGCTATAGAAAGAACGCGTGAAGAAATCCCTTAGAAAACGTTTTAAAAAACACTATGCTGCCTTAACTGTATTTAGCATAGTGGCCTTTTTCATGGTTGATTCTGCAGCAAGGGGAGCCAGGGGCGTGAGTTACTATCCAATTGGCTCTTCTACGAATCATGCTGCATATGATTCCATGATACCTGTGAAAGATACTGTGGATACGTTAAAGTATCCTATCAGGGACAGGCACTCTCCGGAGCTCGTAGAGCCTGTGCAGAATGCTATTGACCTGAAAGATCCTAAAGGTATCAAAAGGGACGTGGAATACGATCCTGCTACAAAAGAGTATATTATCTCCGAAAAGATCGGTGATAAATATTACAGGAATCCTACGTCTATGAGCTTCCAGGATTTCTACAACACGCAGTCCCGTAAGAGCGAGAATGATTACTTCATGAAACGCGCTTCCACTCTGGGAAACCTGAACAGGAGCAATCCACTTGAACTTAAAAAATCCAATAAACTATTTGATAGATTATTCGGTGGTAGTAAAGTAGATATCAAGCCACAGGGTTACCTTGAAATATCAATGGGCTATGCAGGCCAGTATACCAACAACCCTGTATTGACCGAGTCTGCACGCCGCAGTGGCGGGTTTGATATGAATATGAATATCAACCTGAATGTGACGGGCAAAATCGGTGATAAACTAAAGATCATCACCAACTATAACACCCAGTCTACTTATGATTTCGAAAATCAGATCAAACTCGAATACACCGGTTATGACGATGAGATCATAAAAAAGATTGAAGCAGGTAATGTAAGCTTTGCGCTTCCCACGACACTGATCAGTGGGATGCAATCTTTGTTTGGAGTAAAGACGCAGTTACAGTTCGGCCGCCTGACTATGACCAGCGTGCTTTCCAGCCAGAAGTCACAGAAGCAGACACTGACCCTGAAAGGAGGGAATCAGACTACCAGCTACAGCCTCAAATCTGATGCGTACGATGAAAATAAAAACTTCCTGCTGGCACAATTCTTCCGCGATACCTTCAACTATGCCATGGGTAACCTGCCCAGTATCCGTTCGCTCTCCAACATTACACGTATCGAGGTATGGGTAACGAATAAGACAGGAACGACCACGAACACCCGTAACGTAGTAGGTCTGATGGACCTTGCTGAATACAGTCCTTACAATACTAATGCCGTACACGTTGTAAGCAGCGGCAAACTGCCTTACAACGGGATCAACGACCTGTATAGCAAACTCTCTGCAGACGATGCCGCGCGGCTACCCAGCACCGTCATTTCCCAACTCCAATCGTACGGTCTCTCTGCCGTACAGGATTATGAGAAAACCTATGCACGCAAACTGGATAGTACGGAATATACCCTGAATAAGAAACTCGGTTACATCTCACTGAATACAGCACTTTCGGCGGACCAGGTGCTTGCTGTCGCATATGAATATAGTTACAACGGTCGTACCTACAAGGTCGGCGACTTTGCACAGGATGTACCTCCAGATGCGAGTAACAATAACAATAGCCGCATCCTCTTCCTGAAAATGCTGAAAGCTACTGCTGCACGTCCGATACTGCCTATCTGGGACCTGATGATGAAAAACATCTATTCCACCGGTGGTTATCAGCTGAGCAGTACCGACTTCACTGCCGATGTATATTACAATGACCCCGGCAATGATACCCGCGCAGCCAGCCCCAGACGCTATCTGCCGGATGCTGTCGGCTCTTACAGCGGTGCACCGATCATTACCATTCTCAACCTCGATAACCTGAATACGAACAATGACCCGCAACCAGATGGTGTGTATGACTTTGTGAGCGGGTATACTGTAGACGTATCTAATGGTAAACTCATCTTCCCCGTACTGGAACCTTTTGGTAAAGACCTTGCCAAAGCATTTGGCGGTGACGCTGCTTTGGAAAAACAATACCTCTATACCAAACTGTATGATACCACCAAAACGGCCGCACAACAGTATTCTTCGCTCAACAGGTACCTCATTAAAGGGAGTTATAAAGCAGGTAGTTCATCAGAAGTATCATTGAATGCATACAACATTCCTTCTGGTTCTGTAACCGTTACTGCAGGTGGTAAAACACTGACTGAGAATATTGACTATACAGTAGATTATAACCTGGGTAAAGTAAAGATCATCAATGATGGTATCCTCAGTTCCGGTACTACTATCAACGTCTCTTTTGAGAATAGCGGCCTATATGGGCAGCAGGTACGTAACTATGTAGGTACACGTTTTGACTATGCTGTGAATGAAAAGCTGAGCCTGGGTTCTACCATCGTGCATATGAGTGAACGCCCTTACACCACCAAAGTAAGTTATGGCGAAGACCCTATCAATAACACAGTCGTAGGGCTGGATGGTAACTATAACTCTGAATGGAAAGGACTGACCCGGCTGTTAAATAAATTACCAAATTATAGCACCAAGTCTACCTCCGCTGTGAGTCTGACGGGCGAAGTAGCCCGCTTATTCCCCGGCCATAGTAAACTGATCAATGCATTTGGTTCCAATGAAGGACAGGTATACATTGATGACTTTGAAGGCACTGAAAGTAACTACGACCTGAAAACGCCGAGTAGCAGCTGGGCGCTGGCTTCTACACCGGCTGGTGCTACAGATAGTTCAGGTAATATCATGTTCCCGGAAGCGACATTGACTGATTCTGTTGATTATGGAAAGAACAGGGCTTTGCTCTCCTGGTACATCATCGAACCTACCCTGCAGGTAAACAGTACTTCCGATCTGCCAGCAGGTATTACCAAAGATGACCAATCTGATCCACGTACACGTATCGTATACCAGAAGGAGATATTCCCGAACCTTTCTACGGACTATACTTCCACACAACTCACCACCCTTGACCTGGCGTATTATCCAAAAGATCGTGGTCCATACAACTTCGAAGCCAGCCGTACAGAGGTGAATACAGATGGTACGCTGAATAACCCCAAGAAACACTGGGGAGGTATCATGCGCGCCTTAGACAATACTGACTTTGAGACCTCCAATATACAGTATATCGAATTCTGGGTTCAGGATCCATTTATAAAGAATACTACCAGTACCGGTGGTGACCTGTACTTCAACCTCGGTGCCGTTTCTGAGGATATTCTGAAAGACTCCTATAAGTTTTTTGAAAACGGGATGAAGGCACCCAGTACTACGATCAACTACGATTCTACTGCCTGGGGCCATACACCAAACTATACCACACAGCTGACGAAGGCTTTTGACAATGATGCAGATGTAAGGCAATACCAGGACGTAGGTTACGATGGGTTGCGTACTGCCGAAGAAGTATCTTACCGTACACACTTCCTGAACCAGCTGCGTACCAACTTTGGCGTTAGTGCGGAGGTATATACACAAGCGCTTGGTGACCCGAGTAATGACAACTACCATCACTACAGGGGTAATGATTATGACAAGGCGAAATATGGCATTCTGGCCCGATATAAACGCTATGCCATGTCAGACGGTAACTCTCCTGCTACTACCAGTGGGTCCTCCTACTCTACTGCGGCGACTAATATTCCGGAGTCAGAAGACCTGAACTTTGATAATACCATGAATGAAACGGAGTCCTATTTCCAGTACCGGGTGCATTTAAGCCCGAATATGACGATCGGACAGAATTACATCGTGGATAAGGTTGATGCCTCCGTCACTTATACCAATGGTAGCACCGGTACAGAAACCTGGTACCAGTTCAAGATCCCGATCGAACAGTATAGCGCGGCGATCGGTGGTATTGCAGACTTCAAGTCCATTCAGTTTATGCGTATGTTCCTCACGAATTTCTCTGATTCTGTCGTACTGCGCTTTGGTAAACTGCAACTGGTCAGGAACCAGTGGCGCCAGTATAGCTACGAATTACAGACAGGCTCCGGCGATCTGGTAGCTGCGGATGGCACTACGACCTTCAATACAACGTCTGTAAATATCGAAGAAAACGCTTCCCGTACGCCTATCAACTATGTACTGCCACCGGGATTATCACGCGAGTCAACGCTCAGTACCAGCAATACCACCCTGCTGATGAATGAGCAATCCCTTTCCTTACAGCTGTCCAAACTGCAGGATGGTAAGTCAAGGGCGGTATACAAAACATTGGGCATGGACCTGCGCAGGTATAAAAAACTGCAGATGTTCATACACGAAGAAGCGGTAGAAGACGACAATAGTTTAAAAGATAAAGACCTGCAGGCGGTGATCCGTATTGGTAGTGACTATACGGAGAACTTCTATGAATACCGTATTCCACTGACCAAAACAGCCTTTGGCGCCACCTCACAGGCGGCTATCTGGCCTACGGCGAATAATATGGACATTACGCTGACGGACTTCAGCACCCTGAAACAAACCCGTAACAATACAGGTGCTTCTACAGCTACGCTGTATGAGAAGACCCTCGCAAACGGAAATGTGATCGGGGTGATCGGTAACCCGAACCTGGGTGATGTGGAAGGGTTGATGGTGGCTATTTACAACCCGCTGGATGATGGGTTGACGAAGAATGCAGAAGTTTGGTTTGATGAATTGCGATTGACCGGGCTGGATGAAAAAGGAGGATATGCCGCTACGGGCAGGTTGAATATGCAGCTCGCCGACCTCGGCCAGCTGGCCGTAACCAGTACCATGCACACCGCAGGGTATGGGGCCGTGAACCAGAGTGTGAATGAACGCTACCAGGATAACCTCATCTCCTACGATGCATCATTAAGCCTGGATATGGGTAAATTGTTACCAAAAAGAACAAGGTTAGCGATTCCCCTCTATGTTGGGCAATCCAAAACCAGCAGCATGCCGGAATGGGATCCGTTTGACCTGGACATCAAATTGAAGGAAAAGCTGAAATTAGCGGCTAATAAGCACGAAAGAGATTCTATCAAAGCACAGGCACAAGACGCGACGACGACCAGTAGTTTCAACGTGACGAATGTGCGCAAGCTGAGTGACGGGAAAAAGAAGCTGCGACCCTGGAGCCTGGAGAACTTTGACTTCACCTATGCATATACGGGCACTAAAATGCATAGTCCTACTACTGAGAACTATGAGCTAACTAAGAACAGAGGTGTATTAGGTTATAACTTTACCGGCACCAACAAATTCTGGGAGCCTTTTAAGAAAACGATCAAAAATAAATCGCCGTGGATGAAGTTGTTCAAAGACATCAACCTGAATCCCCTGCCTTCTATGATCAGCTTCCGGGCGGACCTGACAAGACAGTTCAGTGCTACACAGCTCAGGAACGTAGGAAGTAATTATAAACTGTCCGAGACGTATAACAAATACTTTACCTTCGATCGTTATTATGGTTTGAAGTGGGACCTGACACGTAGTCTGAGCTTAGACCTGACAGCGACGAACAATGCACGTATCGACGAGCCAACCGGAAGACTGAACTCCTCTGCCAAGCGGGATACGGTATGGAACAATCTGCTGAAACTGGGTCGTAATACCAACTACTTCCAGACTTTCAATGCCACGTATACCCTGCCATTGTCAAAGATCCCGATCATGAGCTGGACGAACTTTGCCGTGCAATATACGGCGCAGTACAAATGGACGGCGGCTTCCCTCTCTAACAGGATACAGGGTAACACTATTGAAAATACACAGGTGGTCGCGGTGCTGGCGGAGTTTAAATTCACAGACCTGTATAATAAATCAAAGTTTCTGAAGGCAATCACAGCCACAAAACAGCCGGTGAATCCGAATGCAAAACCAGCGGCGAACGCGAACGGCAAAAATCAGCCTGCGAAGAAGGAGGAAAAGCTACCGGAAATATCTCCTTTGGTGAAGTCTATATTGCGACCGATCTTATCACTCAAGCGTGTTAACATCAACTACTCTGAGAACAACTATACGAGTCTGCCGGGATGGATGGACAGTACACAGGCATTGGGTATGAACTGGCGGAGTATGGAGCCGGGACTGGCATTTGTGTTCGGTTATCAGCCAGATAAAAAATGGCTGGATAAAAAGGCGGCGAAGGGATTATTTTCTGCCGATACCCTGTTCAATAATCAGGTTGTACAGCAGTTCTCACAGAACCTGCAGATACAGGCGCAGTTGGAACCGGTACCAAATCTGCGGATTGATTTGACGCTGACCAAGACATTTACCAAAAACCACTCTGAAACATTTAAAGACAGGTATGGCGGAGGGAACTATGAGCACCTGGATGCATATGAGACTGGTGGATTCCAGGTCACTTCGATTATGCTGAAGACATTGTTCATGAAGGGAGGACTGGCGAGGAGCTTTGCGAATTTCAGAAAGTACAGAACGACATTGTCAAAGAGATATTGGTCTAAAAACCCTTATGCACACGACGGTTCTACGCCAACGTATGATACCAGCGACGCTTCTTATATGTATGGATATGGCAAGTATGAACAGAATGTGCTGATATCCTCTTTTATTGCGGCTTACACAGGGAAGGATCCGAATAAGGTGGGATTGATTGCAACGGATGGATTGGATAAGATCAGAAGTAATCCTTTCAGGAATATTATTCCATTGCCGAACTGGCGGATCACGTATGATGGGTTAGCGAAATTAGCGCCGTTCAGTAATTTTGTACAGACGCTGACACTGAATCACTCTTATGTGAGCAATTTGAGTATGAACTCCTACAATTCATCCTCCAGTTATATGGATAAGAACTCGTTGGGGAATCCGAGTTTTATAGATACGGTGTCGGGGAACTATGTACCTTATTATACGGTGCCGAATGTGACGATGATAGAACAGTTATCGCCGTTATTAGGGGTGGATATGACACTGAAAAACAATATGAATGTGCATGTGGATTATAAGCGAACGAGGTCATTGAGTTTGAGTTTGACGGATTATCAGCTGGTGGAGGCGCGTACGGCGGAGATCACGTTGGGTGGTGGGTATAGGTTGAAGGGGGTGACGTTGCCGTTTGTGGTGGGGAAGAATGGGTCGCATAAGCTGGATAATGATTTGAATATGCGGCTGGATTTGAGTTATAGGGATGAGAAGTCGGTGAATAACCAGTTGGATGGGGGGATTTCGACGCCTACGTCGGGGCAGAAGGTGATTAGTATAGCGCCGAGTATAGATTATGTGTTGAATAAGCGGATGAATTTGAAGTTTTATTATACGAGGAAACAGACGATACCGGTGTTGTCGACGTCGAGTCCGACGGTGACGACGACGGGTGGGTTGACGTTGAGGTTTGTGCTTGGGCAGTAAAAAACAGCGCGAAAAGAGGATTTGAAATAGGGCGAAAAGAGGACTTTTGACTTCGTCAAAAGTCCTCTTTTCGCTGGAGGCAGTTTATCGGCGGGCGAAGGCCCGCCGATAAACTGCTGATAAACTGCTGATAAACTGCTGATAAACTGCCGATAAACTGCTGATAAAAGCGGCTACGCCAGCCGGATAAGCTGCCAATAAGATTATCTGATATCTTTCCGGCTATACTCGTTGTTGCCAAAATTCACGATATAGTCGGATGGGAATAAGGTACTCTTTTGGTAGTAATCAGTTGTAATAATCTGGGCACCTGACTCACAGGCGGCTTTGTATCTTGTATAATCATTTGTTCTTGCCTCTTTTGTATCGGCATCTGCTCTTGTGCGAACGATATATCCTTTAGCGACCATCTGTTTAATTAATTCCTGGTCTTTGATTGCATCATTGATGATCATAATCGCCGCTTCCGGTTTTCCGGCAGGTGCGTTTACAAATAGCACCCGTCCTTTCAGTGAAGGATGTCCCTGCATATAATCGGACATTTTGGGATCCTTCTCATCGAGGATAAAAATAAACTTCCCTTTTGCCTGTCCTACAGTAGGCCAATGTCCTTTCAGGACAGCAGCTTCCAGTGTTTTATCCTTGCCACGGATATCATCAGGTGTGATCAGCTTATCTTTTCCTAAATAATCGATAATTTCTTTATCGAGGCGCTCATATACTGCGGGGGTAAACGGCTCTGGTTTGGTGAATTCCGGACGTTTGGAGATCTCATCTTTCGCATTCATAGTAATAAATACAGGAGAATGATCCGGATGCGCATTGGACCAGTTCTTCAATTGTTCCAGCGCTATTTTAAAGGTTGGACAATTGCTGTTCACATCCACATCCTGCATATGAAACACTTTGAAACCTGGCTCCTTCATCACATCAGTGTTATATACAGGTTTCAAACCTAATTGTTCCAATACAAAGGGATGCAGGTATTTTCCACCAGCGCTATCCGCGTATACGTCCAGCTCAAGGCCTCTCAGACCGAGGTCCAGCTGCTGTTCCAGTGAAATGTGGGTATATTCCAGTCCTTTGGCACCCTCGCCGGCATGCTGGCGGATGACTTCCATTACTTTTGGATCGATAGCGATCTTATAACTGTTGTGGGATCCGATACTTTGGACTTTGTTCAGCGGTAAATTATCCTCCCCGGGAAATGCGAATGCTGTAAGGCCCAGCATTAAGGCAATCATGGCTACTTTCATCTGTCAGGTTAATTGATTATTCTACAGACAAAGGTTTAAATTATTTTTGAGGGAGTATATTAAGAAACTATTATCAGATAACACCTTTGTGTTATTAAAGGGAAGGCCGGGCCTCCCCTTTAATCATATTATTATCGTAATAAAAGGTTGGACTTTACATAGTCGTAGCTCTTTTTAATACTTACAAAAGGATCGATAGTGATCTGATCCTGTTCTACAAATGCATATTTTACCCCTGCTTCACTGGCATTGGCAAAGATCTTTTTGAAATCTACCGTGCCCGTTCCAACTTCTGCAAATTTGATTTCACTCATCAGGTCTTTCAACCCCTTCCCGTCTTCACCAGGACCGGTTATTTTGCCCGCGGCTGACTTGTCGATATCTTTTACATGCCACATGGCGAAACGGCCCGGATGCGCCTTAAAAAGGGCTACTGGGTCTATGCCGGATTTCTCAGCCCAGAAGATGTCCAGTTCCAGTACCACCAGTGCCGGATCGGTTTCTTTGAGCAGGATATCGTAACCTGTTCCTTTTACGTCGGGGAGTTGTTTGAATTCCCAGAAGTGGTTATGGTAGCCGACTTTGAGACCGGATTTTTTAGCCAGTTCACCTGCTTTGTTCAGCTGGGAAGCCATGAACTGAAAATCTGCTCCTGTCAGGCTGGCGATCAGGTTCATGGGCGGTACGGGTACTACCAGGTACTGCTGACCAAGGGTAGCGGCGATTTCTAGCTGGGCCTTCAGGGCGTCGTCGTTGCCATTGCCCCTGGTGAGGTAGTCATTCAACTGGTAGTGTCCGCTGTGAGTAGTGAGTTTGTTCTCTGTGAGCAACGCTTTCAGCGCTTTAGGATCCAGCCCCCAGAACTTTGCCGGTTCTTTTGGCCCGCCATAGCCATAATAGGTTTCCACATGGTTGTAGCCGGTTTTAGCCACTTTCCGGATAGTATCTTTTACGTCTTTGGTCAGCTGATCACGCAGCGTGTACAACTGGATACCGATCTTAGTTACAGTATTTGCACGACTTCTGCTGAAGATATCCGACGGGTTCAACATAAGTCCGGCGGCGATCAGGCCGGCTTGTTGCATAAAAATTCTCCGAGAGCTCATGATGATGTTTTAGTTTTTTAACGTGGCATAAGAATAGTATCCATGGTAGTGCTTATTTCTGAAGCACTGAAAAATGAATGTACAAAAAATTGGCCAAAAGGAGAAATGGTAAAGGGGCTTTTGCAGTCCGAGGCCAGACAGAAAAGCCCCCTTGTTCGTACGTAGGATAGGGATATAGGATAGGTAATATTCATTTTGAGCAACTTAAGCTGCTCAATCACTTATTGTTCACTGTTTAAAATAAAATTGTTGATTGGAAAAAAGAAAGCACGCCTCTTGCGTGGCTTGTTCACTTCTCTTAGTAACTGGTGAAGTGATGATTTTGTAAATGAAAGGATTGCCCCAGGTTATAGCTGTTTAAAAATTTGCATTCACAAACTGTACCGAATCACATGAAACAAAATTATATATCTTCATATAGCAAATTGTTAGTAAGAGTTGTAATCTCTTGTAGAATTTTTACTACAAAAAAAGGCCTCCGGGTTTTGATCTTTACGCGTTACCCCGTATATTTACCTAATATCTCTATATGCCTAACATTTTAGTAGTAGACGATCAGGAGGTTGTACGTTATGGAACAACCCTCATTTTGCAAAAATCCATAGAAGATGTTCATGTAAGTGAAGCGGGGAGTTTTGAAGATACGTTGAAAATCTTGTCCTCAAAACCTTTTGACCTTGTTATTCTGGACATCGACATGCCTGGTGGTAATAATCACCAGATGCTGGATGTTATCCGCTTAAGGCATCCTGATATTAAGATCCTCATCTTTAGCAGTTATGACGAACAGATTTTCGGCTGGCGCTACCTCGAAGCTGGTGCGGATGGTTTCCTCTCCAAAAAAATGGGCATAGAAGAAATCAAAAATGCCACAAAGAGCCTGCTCAGAGATGAGAAATACCTAAGCCCTGCACTGAAGCAGACCCTGCTTAATAATATCACCAGGAAGAAAAATAACATCAATCCGCTGGACCGCCTCTCTAACCGGGAAAGCAATATTATGCAACTGCTCATCAAAGGGTTAAGTGTAGCAGATATTGCGGATAAACTGAGTCTGCAGGTATCTACAGTCAGTACCTATAAAAAGCGGATCTGTGAGAAGCTACAGGTGTCGAATATCGTGGAAATGATAGAGAAAGTACAATTGTATTCTTAATATAAAAGTTAGCCCCGCCGGAAAATTTCCCGGCAGGGCAGGAAGATTATTTTAGAAAAAGGCAGGAGGATTACTTTAGAAATTTGTTCAGGCTCAACTTTTTTACTCCTTTTATTCCGGCTACCACTTCTGCTGCATTCAGCTTTGCTCCCGCTTCAATGGTATGCGTATGATCTTTGGTCCCAAAATAGGTACCCGCTACTTTTGTCTCACCTTCCTTGTCATATACATCTGCAATCAAAGTATTCAAATCAATAAAAGTCACCCCTTCTTTCTCTGCCACCTGCTTTGCCCATAAGCCATAATCATCATTATTGCGCGCTACTTTTCCATCCTTCCATACATTGCGTGGGATGGGTGAGCATACTACAGGAATAGCACCCTTTGCCTTCGCTTCTTTGATCATCTGCGTCAGGTACCACCCATAGCTATGCACCACTTCCTGCTGCTGTGTGATAGGATTATAGATCTCCTTTTGTTCATCACCAATACCTTTGATCGTTCCCCTGGCACGGGCTGTATCGTCCAAAGGCGCACCATCGTTATGACCAAATTGCATGATGACGTAATCACCGGGTTGTACTTTTGCCAATACAGAATCCCAAAGACCTTTAGTTCTGTAAGTACGGCTACTGGTACCTCCCAGGGCTCGATTGACCACCTTAATTTTTGTGGTATCAAAATAGTCGCCGATAAAATGCCCCCATCCCCACAGCTCTCCGTCTCCCTTGTCTTTCCCGTTTTTAACGGTACTATCTCCTATCAGGTACAAGGTGGGCTTTTGCGGCGCGGCGCTCATTAAAAAAACAGCGGTGATAACAGTTAACAACAGTTTGTACATTATTGATAAATTTTAAAATCACTAATTACTTGTCTGGACCAGGTAGACCTGAACCCGAAATAACCTTTATGTAATGGCTGAGGATCAGCGTATTCAAAATATTTGACCCCATCTACGGACACACTGGTCGTACCGTCTTTTACAACGATCCTGATTGTATAAGTATGATTGGGTTTCAGCAAATGTGCGCTGTCTGCATATTCCTGTATCAATCTTCTTTCGCCGGTGCCTTCATATTTCCTAAACCGGGTAGTACTGTTGGTATTGCCGCCCATGCCTACATAATACAATTGCAGGGAGTCGTATTCTTCCAGTATACCATGGCGTTGAAAACCGGGATGCTGTGCCATCCAGAACATGTTCAGATCAGAGAGGCGATCATTCGGACCACTGTCTACTACAACGGTTCTTTTGTATTCAATGGTGAAGTTGCCACTCAGTTCTTTATTCAGCCATACGGTGACCCCGCCTTTGGTATCCAATACCAGTTTACCCTTTGCTGTATATACACGGGAGCCTGGTTTAGGGGCTATTTCCGCTTTCCACAAAGTAGTATCCAACGGGGATGTAAAGCGGATCTTTTGCCCCATGGCCATTTGAGAAAAGAGTAATAATATCAGTAGTTGTTTCATTGTATTATTCATTGTAAGCATTACCTGCCAGGTCTAACATAGCCATTGCCGTTAATCCCCATTGCGCCACCGCATTTGTAGATACACCGGGGGCTTCTTCAATAGGGTGTAATACAGCGGGGCCATTCACGGCATCCAGTCTGGCAGACATCTTCTTAATACCGGATTCTCCACCCAGGAATTCTTCCCATGCACGGGCTGCCAGTTTTTTATCCTGTTTTACACGGGATGCAAATGCAGTGAGGCGTGCATGCCCTTGTCTGAGGTTTAGTTTGCCCAGCGATTTCCCTAATACAGCAGTTTGTTCTTCAGGGGTCGCATTGTATAAGGTACAATATTGTAACCATGCTTTTTCAAATGCCGGCATAGGGATCAATGCCACCAGTTCCATACAGATCTCTGGCAACCCGAATACAGCACTCAGGTGAGAAACGGAGATCTTATCAGCAGGTGCAGGCAGGAATTTACCTGTAGCCAGTTCCATATCTGCAGACCCGGTAAAGAAACCATGTGGCTGAGCAGCGATGGTCTGCATACTGTTGAGTAATCTATCCTTTGCCAATGGCGTACCATGTCGTTCCCATTCGGTGAGCCAGGCTGCCGCCAGTGAGCCCCAGTCCGTACCAAATCCAACACCGGCATATTTACCATCCGGATCACCTACCGGCTGGCCTATTTTACGACCGGGAACAATCGTGCGGAGTGTAAAAGCAGCATCCACTTCTGCCTGCATGAGGTCTCCTACCCTTTCATCAGCGGTGAGGTAGTAATAGAAACGACGGTTGGCAACGGTAGCAATACGTAACTGTTTTGCACTACATCCCCAGTGTTGTACATTATGACGGGAGCCTAAGGGGGCAAATCTGCCAATGTGATGTACGTCTACTTCGCCGGTATGCCGGGTCATAGCTTCTGCCATGCGGAAGGCGTCTTTACGGCCGGTATGCAGGTAGTAATACCAGAGCCAGAGGTCTGTAGACAGTTCTGAGTTATCCCAGGCAAAGCCGCCTACATCGTAGCGCCATACATGCCTGTCGCTATCATAGGTATGCATCACATCGCCATAGTTCCAGAAGCCGTACCAATGACGGTCTTCTACCTGCTGGCGATAATAGTCGAAATAAAAATCCAGTTGTTTCAGCATTTGCTCTTTGGTAGGAGAAGGTGAAACAGCCTGGTTCCAGTTACCTCCAAATACCCCGGCCAACTGCCATTGATTGGTAGCGCAGGCGATGGTATCCGGGTCCTGGATATAACCGGCTATCTGGCTTAAATAAGCATTGTCAGGTGTAGCGGACAATACCCATATCTGTGCTTCGCTGGTGCGGGCTACCCCCATCGGTGTACCAAAACCGGGTTCATAATCTTCGTAAGTGATATCTAACCCTTCCCGTTGTTTTTCGAAAGTATCCTGTCCCATACCATCATGGTAAAAACGCAGGTCCATGGGATTTGCTTTGGGCGCCCATAACCACATGGTCACACTTGCCTCAGTAGTATGTGCGTTTCGAATATCTAACTGTGCCGGATGGCTTTGCCAGAAGTTGCGGATGCCGAATGCAAGACCGCCCGTAGGTGTACCTACATAGCCAGTGCCGGATGCACGACGGCCATAGGCAGATTGAATCCAGCCGTAACCTTCTTTGGTTCGTTTCTGAATTTCAAATGCATCGGGGGTGGGCTGAAATAAGGTATAATCGCCAAAGTCTGGTATGTATTTCAGATTGTCTTTGATAGCGGATACATCTTCTACTGTTTTCCCGGCTATTTGAGCCTTCCTGGTAGCCTCTCCGGGATCACGGCGCAAACCAGTCAGTCCTTTGACGGCCTCGGCAAATACGCCTTCTTTTTCACCTGTAAAGCGAATGTGCCTGTTGTAAGTTTCGCCTTCGAGCGGGACATTGAAACGAATTCCTAATCCACTGATGAAATCATTCTGTTCATCGCCATCATAAATGATCGTGTGTAAGATGCGGATCGCTTCACTACCTTCATAAAAATACAGACGGACAATAAAAGGCAATAAATAGCGCTGCGTGGTATTTACATGATGCCCTGTGATTTTGATTACGGCTCTTACCGGACCGGATTGTTCTACAAGAACCTCCTGAATATTGCTTTCATAATGATCATGGATCGTTGCTGCTTCCGGAGCGTTTTGCACCTGTAATACTAATATTCCTTTTGTCGCCAGCACTTTCCCGTTTTTAGAAATAGTACTGATTAAAGGGGCTCCATTTTTTTGAATGGTACATTGTAATATACCATTGTCAACAACGAAATTATCGGAGGCTTCTTTCACGTTCACAGAACCGGAACCAGCAGCAGCAGCTTTTGTCACTCTTTTCAATACTAACTGTTCCGTCAATCCTTTATTCGCTCCTATTGCATGCCCTGTCCACTTCAATGACCCATCCGGCCAGTAAGCCAGTGGCCATGATTGCAGGTTCACACCCGCCCCCTTGCTTTCCAATACAAATCCATGTTCTTTTCTCACAGCGCCCTGTGGCCAGGGTACACCCCAGGTAGCCCCTATACTCAGCTGAGGCACTTTATCTCCCAGCCAGTGCAAGGTTATATTATCCTGCACACTGCCCGGCATCCACGATTGTAAGGACGCTGCTACGGGAAAACCTGCACTTATAATCATCGATTGCCTCATAAATTCCCTCCGGGAAAGATTACCTTTTTCCATTTATTATAATATTCGGTCTGACGATGTAAGCATACTTTCCAGCAGGGCGCTGTAAAGGTATATTGAGATACTGCTGCACAGGCATATGTGCTTTTAACAAAAATTTATCGTTTCCCGGATACTCACGACCATTGATCACAGGCACAACGGTCCATTTACTATCTGTAGCAGTATCTGCCAAAGGCGCTGTAAGGCAGGTCGCCTTGTGTAAAGGCTGTCTGTTCAGTAACTGATGATCACGATAAATGTTGAAGGCCAACGGTTCGGGGTCTGTCGCTAACAGGCGCCAGCTGAGGAATACGCTATCCCGCTGATGACATACTACCATTATTCCCCTGTCCAGGTACTCCATGTTTCTTTGCCCAAAAACCGTGGAACATAGGCATAACAATACAACTAACTTATACATTTAAGTAAAAATTACCGGAGGTGGTGGTGGTAAATCGGGCATAAATGTATAAAAAATGTATCACTGACACTATACCATCAACCATTTCAAATTACCATTTGTCGATACTTTTTAAAAATTTATCGTATTCAGGAAGGATTTATACAGGATTTTACTAATTTACAGAACCATATCCAATTTGCTAAAGGATATTGATTGCGAACTATCATCTATCTGCCCCAATATCTACGATCCACCCACCATGTAACCTTTTATTCCATTATCTGCGGCTTATTGTCAACCTGTAAACTCAATATGCGATGATCATTCAACTATGCGGACTTTCCGGCGCAGGAAAAACCACTATTGCCACTAGTGTAAAAAGAAAGGCGATGGCCTATGGCACGCCGATCGAAATTATTGACGGAGACAACTACCGGGAATTCTTATGCAAAGACCTGGGATTTTCCAAAGCAGACCGTTGCGAAAATATACGCAGACTGGGGTTTGTGGCCAGCCGCCTCTCCGGGCATGGTATCATATGCATTATCAGTGCGATCAATCCCTACCACGCCATGCGCGAGGAGCTGACTAATGCTTACGATCAGGTGAAAACAGTATTCGTAGATTGTCCTGTTGAAGAACTTGTACAGCGGGATACCAAAGGTCTCTACAAAAGAGCGATGCTGCCGGATAACCATCCTGACAAACTGCGCAACCTGACCGGGGTGAACGATCCTTTCGAAGTACCGTTATTGCCAGACCTGCACTTAAAAACCAATGAAAAAACAATAACCGCCTGCACCAGTGAGTTGTTCAATTTCATACAGACATCTATTCAAACACAAACCAGGCTTTACCAGGCAGTAACTGCATAAACAAAGATGAATAATAACGTTTTAGTGATTACCGGTATGCACCGGTCCGGCACTTCATTGATCACTCAATGGCTGCATAAGTGCGGCCTGCACCAGTGAGTTGTTCAATTTCATACAGACATCTATTCAAACACAAACCAGGCTTTACCAGGCAGTAACTGCATAAACAAAGATGAATAATAACGTTTTAGTGATTACCGGTATGCACCGGTCTGGCACCTCATTGATCACTCAATGGCTGCATAAGTGCGGCCTGCACCTGGGCGAACAATTCTTAGGTGCCGGCATCGGCAATACAGACGGACATTTTGAGGACCTTGATTTTGTAACAGCACACCAGCAAATTCTGTTAGCGCTTTTTGATTCTGGTGATGGCACTATCGATACACCGATTTGCGACATCAGCGCAGCGCAGCAACAATCATTACATACACTGGTACAGAAAAAACAACAGGCACAGACGCAATGGGGCTGGAAAGATCCCCGTACCTGCCTGTTTTTACGCACTTACAGGGAATTTCTCCCGAATGCAAAATACCTGGTTATATTAAGAGACTATCGCAGCGTAGTCAGTTCTCTTGTGAGCCGGCATCATAAAAAGACAGACCTGAAATATGCGGCAAAGGGTGGCATCCGGCAATTTATCTGGAAATATTTCAAAAGAGATCTCCGCAAAAAGAAACTTTTGCAGGCGTACAGTGAAGCTTATCTTAAAACATGGATCCTGTATAATAAAGAGATACATCAACATCTACTATTACAACCCGAAGGAACTTACCTCGTGGTAGATCAGACGCGTTTATCGGCTACTAATCAGGAGATCTTTGATCACCTCACAAAGGAATGGCAGCTGGATTTAAACTATCACGACTTTGCAAAAGTTTACAAAGAAAAACTACTGAGTGAGGTATGGGATGTGGCGGCGTATGTAAAAGATAAAAGTCTGCTGGCCGAAGCCGAAGCATTACAGGCTAAGTTATTATTACATAGCTTATTAAAATAATTTGTTATTTTGCGCGCTTTAGCGCCACATGGAAAATTACAGCATCATCATGCTTATACTGGGTGTCATGATGGCACTCTCGGCATTTGCAGATAAACTCAAGAAACCGTATCCTGTATTGCTCGTTACTGCGGGTATTGCACTAGGTTTCGTACCTGGTATGCCACTGATCACGATCAGTCCGGAAATCGTATTCCTGATATTCCTCCCTCCCATGCTGTATGATGCGGCATGTAATATCAACGTACAGGAATTTAGAAATAATGGTAAGACCATCAATACGCTGGCCTTTACGGTAGTGTTCATCACTACCGGGGGTATTGCGCTATTGGCACATTTTCTCATGGGGATGCCATGGCCGTTAGCCTTCGTGCTGGGAGCCGTTTTATCCGCTACAGATGCGGTGGCTGCTACGAGTATCACGAAGGGACTGGGCCTCACTCACAAAACACTCACCATCCTCGAAGGAGAAAGTCTCATCAATGATGCCTCCGGTCTGATCGCTTACCGTTTTGCAGTAGCGGCAGTAGCGGGTAGTTCATTTATCTGGTACAAAGCAGGCGGACAATTTATATTGCTCCTTGCTGGTGGGGTGCTGCTAGGAGCTGTTGCGGGAAAATTGTTACAATTCATTTTACATCATACCAGGCAGAATGGTATTGTAGCCATCAGCTTTACATTGCTATTTCCTTTTGTAACGTATTCACTGGCGGAAGACCTGCATGTATCAGGCGTGATCGCGGTAGTCGTATTAGGTGTATTTACGACCAGACTTACCAGTATGTATTTTCCTGCTGCTACAAAAGCGCAATCCAAAGCGTTCTGGGATATTATCGTTTTCATCCTGAACGGACTTGTATTCATCCTCATCGGTCTGGAATTTCCTTACGTAATTCATAATGTAAAGAGTATACAGATCCTGCCACTGATAGGGTATAGTTTCCTGATAGTATTCGTGACCATTGCCATTCGCGTGGTACGCATCTTTTTAGAGAGTCACAGGCACTACCTTACTTTTCGTAAAACCGGTACGGACAGGCATAAAAAAGCATTGCTGGACTGGAAGACATGTCTCATTGTAGGTTGGTCCGGCATGCGTGGAATTGTATCGCTGGCCACCGCACTGGCGCTGCCGGAGAAACTGGATAGCGGAGCGCCATTCCCACAAAGGGATACCATTATTTTCATTGCAGTAATGGTCGTCGTTATTTCTCTTGTTATGCAGGGGCTTACACTGCCGTTGCTGGTAAAATGGTTGAAACTTAAACCTGATGGGCGTAGGCATCGATTACAGGAAGCATGATTTAATCACCTGAAAGGTAAGATGGTTGAAACTTAATCCCGATGGGCGTAAGCATTGATCACAGGAAGCATGATTTAATCACCTGAAAGGTAAAATGGTTGAAACTTAATCCCGATGGGCGTAAGCATTGATCACAGGAAGCATGATTTAATCACCTGAAAGGTAAAATGGTTGAAACTTAATCCCGATGGGCGTAGGCATCGATCACAGGAAGCATGATTTAATCACCTGAAAGGTAAGATGTACAGGTCACAGGTAGCGTAAATTAATAAGTACGTGTTCGGCCTATATAAATATTCTTCGCATACAGGTACGTATCTGCCGTAGGCCCGGGTGTTCCACTGGATCCTTCCATTTGCATGTTAATGATCACATACAGTGGTTTGCCTACAAAATTGGCATTGTGTACCGCTTTCCATACACCGTCTATATAGTAGTGAATGTCTACATTGGTATCACTTACCTTCGTGATCCATGCCCGGTAAGTATGCCAGCTACCTGGTGAAGACACTGTGGTCAAAGTACTGGATACATCGGAGGATGTTCTGAAAGTGTTCTGCCAGTTGGTAGCGCTTCCTTTGAACTCCATGATATCGCTTTCAGGAGGCCAGCTGTTCACACCGGTGAGCCAGAAAGCTGGCCAGGAGCCGGTAACAGTAGGTACCTGAAAATCGCATTTTACTTCCCAGTTGGGAAACTGGTCATTGACCAGCACATGTTCTTTTGTATTGACTGCACCTGAATGATAATGAATGGCCAGATAAGGACTGGATGAGCTGGTGCCCTCGTCCCAGGTGATCTTTGCCGCTTTGATAGTGAGCACACCGTTGTTCAGGTAAATGTGGTTGTGATCTGTACTGCTGCCATACATACGTGCAGTACCGTTATGATCGGAGCCCCATGGATAAAGGTAGTTCCATGCAGCTTCAAAAGCTGTGTAATCGGCAAATGAATTGCCATCTAATACCGTTTCCCATGTTTCGGCAGCTTCGGCAGCAGCGATGGTTTTCGCGCTGACGGCGGCAGGGACTTTCTCCTGCCATTGCTTACCACAGGAAGTTAAAAAAGGGATGCTTAAAGCTAGCAGTACTACAGTTATGATTTTCATAGAGTGGAAAGGTTTATGGATGAACAAAATGCTCCTGTGACCTGTACCACTCAATGATACGCCATTTTCCCGTGGGGGAATAGCAGTATTATAACCCTGATTACTTAAATATGAACCTTATTCATTCTAATAGTAGCCTTATTACACAGGTATTACACAGGTACTACACAGTTCTTCATGCTTAAGTGCAGCATATTAGTTCCTTAGTTGCTGAATGAATTAAGACCTCTTATCAGGCATCAGGCCAGA
>Ga0316604_10000657_pt1 | contig 38760 bp, 38 predicted proteins | sample OWC_soil_day20_C_FD_207650 | JGI IMG/M metagenome (GOLD analysis project Ga0316604, IMG submission 207650) | Wetland soil microbial communities from Old Woman Creek delta, Ohio, United States - OWC_soil_day20_CT | ecosystem: Environmental > Terrestrial > Soil > Wetlands | place: USA: Ohio... | reverse complement strand
CAGCTGGGTGCTGGTTCCCATCATCTTCAAACTGGAGCACTAAAAATGAACGAAACACCATCGTCCAACCTGTTCGGCTTCGCTCACCTGTGGGAGAGCGGCGATACCATCTCGCACGTCGTGACGCTGATCCTGATCGCCATGTCGGTCGCCAGCTGGTACCTGATCCTGGCCAAGACCTGGGATTGGTGGACGCTGCGCCGCGCGGCGCGCTCGCTAGGCGATTTCTGGTCAGCGAGCAGCGTCAGCGAAGGCATCGTCAAATTGCGCGCGGCGACTGCCGACAGCCCCTTCGCCCGGCTGGCGACGCAAGCCAACCGTTGCCACGCCGACTGCGCTGCGCTGCGCGAGCAACTGGCGGCGCGCCTCGATCCCGGCGAACAGTTGGAGCGCGCGCTGCGTCAACAACTGTCGTCAACCCAGGCCAAGCTGGAGAACGGCCTGACGCTGCTGGCGACGACCGGGGCGACGGCGCCTTTCGTCGGTCTGTTCGGCACCGTCTGGGGGATCTACCACGCGCTGGTGGCCATCGGCATCTCCGGCCAGGCCGCGCTCGAAAAGGTCGCCGGCCCGGTCGGCGAAGCGCTGATCATGACCGCTGCCGGCCTCGCCGTCGCGCTGCCGGCGGTCTTCGCCTACAACACCTTCACCCGCGCCAATCGCCTGGCGCTCGGCGAACTCGACGCCTTCGCGCACGACCTCTATTCGTTCTTCACCGTCGGCAAGCCGAGCGCGGCACGCGGCGCAACGAACCTGCCGCTGCGCATTCGTCCCTCGGCGGAGGCGGCTTAAATGGCGATCGGTCGTTTCACCTCCGATTCAACGGCGGCACCAATGGCCGAGATCAACACCACGCCGCTGGTCGACGTGATGCTGGTGCTGCTGATCATCTTCATCATCACCGCGCCGCTGATGACTCATTCGGTCCAGGTCGAACTGCCGCGCGCGTCGAGCTCGCCGACGCCCGAGCGGCCGCAGACTTTGCAGGTCGCCATTGACGCCGACAACCAGGTTTATGTCGGCGGCCAAAAGGCCAGCGTCGAAGCGCTCGAATCGAGCTTCCGGCAGGCGGTCGCCAAGGACGCGGGGGTCGAGATGCATCTGCAGGCCGACCGCGCGACGCGTTACGAAACGGTCGCTGAAACGATGAGCGCGGCGCGCCGCGCCGGGCTGACCAAGATCGGCTTCGTCACCCAGCCGACGAGCGCGACCCGATCGGCAGCGCAATGAATTCCAGCATGCTCACGCAGCACCTTTTGAGGAGAAAGAAATGAACGAAGCGGGTTTGACCGTCGACGTCACCAAGATCGACGCCGACCAAGGGTTTTTCGACGAATTCGAGCGACCGAGCAAGGAACAGTGGAAAGCCGAGGCGACCGCCGCGCTCAAGGGCGCGCCATTCGACAAGGTGATGTACACCAAGACCTACGAGAATCTGACCATCGAGCCGATTTACTGCGCCGAAGACATCGAGGGCTTGCCGCACCTCAAGTCCAGGCCCGGATTCGCGCCCTTCGTGCGCAGCACCCGGGCCAACGGCTATCTCGGCGAGCCCTGGAAAATCTGCCAGGAGCTCAGCGACGGCATGCCGGAAACGTTCAACGAGGAAGCGCAGTTCGACCTGGCGCGCGGGCAGACCGCGCTGCACATCGTCCTCGACCGCCCGACGCGGATCGGCCAGGACCCCGCCGACGCGGCCGGGGACGAAATCGCCGCGCGCGGCTTGTCGCTCGCCTCGCTCGCCGACCTCGAGACGGCGCTCGCCGGCATCGATACCAGTGCGGTGAGCCTGCTCTGTTACACGGGTGCCAGCGCGCTGCCGCTCGTCGCGCTGTTCGCCGCAGCGCTCGGCGATACCGACATCGCCAAGCTCGACGCCTGCATCGGCTGCGACCCGCTCGCCGAACTGGCCAGCGAAGGGCGCATCGCGATGTCGCTAAGCGCCGCCTACGACAGCATGGCGCAGACGATCGCCTGGGCGCAAAAAAATGCGCCGAAGCTGCAGACCGTTTTCCTCCAGGGACATCCCTACCATAACGCCGGCGCCAGTTCGAACGAAGAAGTCGCCTTTGCGCTGGCCAGCGCCGCAGAGTATCTGCGCGCGATGATCAAACGCGGACAGGCGATCGACGATGTCGCGCCGAGGATGCGCTTCGGCTTCTCGCTGGGATCGACCTTCTTCATGGAAATCGCCAAGCTGCGCGCCGCGCGCATCCTCTGGAGCCAGCTCGTCGCTGCCTTCGGCGGCAACGCGGAGGCGCAGAAGATGAGCATCCACGGCCGCTCATCGGCGTTCAACAAGACCGTTTTCGACCCCTATGTCAACATGCTGCGGATTACCAGCGAAGGCATGTCGGGCGCCGTCGGCGGCGTCGACAGCCTGCACCTGGCGCCGTTCGACGAGCCGCAGCGGACGCCCGACCGCTTCTCGCGGCGCATCGCGCGCAACGTGCAGGTGATGCTGCAGGAGGAAGCGCGCTTCACCATGCCGATCGACATGGGCGGCGGTTCCTACTACATCGAAAAAATGACCAACGACTTCGCCGCGTCGGCCTGGGCGCTCTTCCAGGACATCGAGAACAAAGGCGGCATGGCGGCGGCGATCGCCGCCGGTCAGCCGCAAGCGATGTGCGCCGCGACGGCGGCCAAGCGAGCGCGCAACATCCAGCACCGCAGCGACGTGATTCTCGGCACCAATATGTACGCCAACCTCGCCGAGAAAAAAATCGACATCCCGAAAATCGATCACGACGCGATCAAGAAATCCCGCGTTGCCGCCGTCGCCGCTTACCGCCGCAAGAACCAGCTTTATACGCTGGGCGACCAGCTCAGCGCCATCGAAGACGGCCTGGGCGACCAGACTTTCCCGGCCGTCGACCGCGCGATCGAAGCGATACGCAGCGGCGCGACGCTGGGCCAGCTCTCTGAACTCGCGGCGCCGTCGGCAGCGCCGGCCGTCACCCCCTTGCTCATTACCCGCTCGGCCAAGGACTTCGAAGAACTCAGAACACGCGTCGAAGCCGCACAGCAAAGCAGCGGCAAGAAATTCCAGATCTTCCTGGCGACCATGGGACCGATCCCGCAGCACAAGCCGCGCGCCGACTTTGCGGCCGGTTTCTTCGAGGTCGCCGGTTTCGAAATGCTCTGGAACAGCGGCTTCGAGACCGCCGAAGCAGCAGCCGACGCCGCGCTCGCGGCAAGCGCATCGGTGATCGTCATCTGCTCGACCGACGCCACCTACCCCGACTACGTTCCGGCGCTGGCGTCAAAAATCAAGGCTGCCCGCCCGGCGGCGACGCTCATCGTCGCCGGCAAGCAGGCCGCCGAAGTCGAGCAGGCGTTCATCAATGCAGGGGTCGACGACTTCATCCACGTGCGCAGCAATTGCTACGAATTCAACAAAAAGCTCTTCGACAAATATACGGAGGCCAACTAACCATGGCTCAGTTTCCCAACTTCGGCGAAATCGCCTACCAGCCGGTCAATCGCGCCGTCGATCAAAAAACCTGGGAGGAAGCACAGCGGCAGCGCATCGGCGACCCGGCGCCGTGGATGACCAACGAGCAGATCCCGGTCAAGTCGCTGTACACCGAGAACGACATCGCCGGAATCGAGCACCTCGGCTTCTCGGCCGGGATGGCACCCAACCTGCGCGGCCCCTACCCGACGATGTACGTGCAACGGCCATGGACGATACGCCAGTACGCCGGCTTCTCGACCGCCGAGGAGAGCAACGCCTTCTACCGCCGCAACCTGGCGATGGGCCAGAAGGGGTTGTCGGTCGCCTTCGACCTGGCTACGCACCGCGGTTACGACTCGGACCACCCGCGCGTCGTCGGCGACGTCGGCAAAGCGGGCGTCGCCATCGACTCGATCCTCGACATGGAGATCCTGTTCGCCAAGATCCCGCTGCACGAAATGTCGGTGTCGATGACGATGAACGGCGCCGTGTTGCCGATCCTGGCCTTCTACATCGTCGCCGGTCTCGAACAGGGCGCACGGCTCGACCAACTGGCCGGAACCATCCAGAACGACATTCTCAAAGAGTTCATGGTGCGCAACACCTACATCTACGGCCCGACCGGGTCGATGCGCATCATCGGCGACATCTTTGAATACACCTCGAAGAACATGCCGAAATTCAACAGCATCAGCATCTCCGGCTACCACATGCAGGAAGCCGGAGCGACCAATGACATCGAGCTGGCCTACACCATCGCCGACGGTCTCGAATACATCCGCACCGGAATCACCGCCGGAATCGACGTCGACAAGTTCGCTCCGCGCCTATCGTTCTTCTGGGCCGAGGGAATGAACTACTTCATGGAGGTCTCCAAGCTGCGCGCCGGCCGCCTGCTGTGGGCCAAGCTTCTGAAACAGTTCAACCCGAAGAATCCGAAATCGCTGGCGCTGCGCACGCACTCGCAGACCTCGGGCTGGAGCCTGACCGAGCAGGACCCGTTCAACAACGTCGCGCGCACCTGCATCGAGGCGATGGCCGCGACGCTGGGTCACACCCAGTCGCTGCATACCAACGCGCTCGACGAGGCGATCGCGCTGCCGACCGAATTCTCGGCGCGCATCGCGCGCAACACGCAGATCTATCTGCAGAGCGAGACGGCGATCTGCAAGTCGATCGACCCCTGGGGCGGTTCGTACTACGTCGAATGGCTCACCGACCAGCTGCGCAAGCGCGCCTGGGCGCACATCGTCGAGGTCGAGTCGCTCGGCGGAATGGCCAAGGCGATCGAGACCGGCCTGCCCAAGATGCGCATCGAAGAAGCTTCGGCGCGCAAACAGGCGCGCATCGACTCGCGCGTCGAGCCGATCATCGGCGTCAACAAGTATCGGCTCGAACACGAGGACCCGATCGACATCCTGTCGATCGACAACACCGCGGTGCGCGCCTCGCAGATCGAGCGGCTCAAGAAGCTGCGCGCCGAACGCGACGGCGCCCGCGTGCGCCAGTTGCTCGACGCCATCACCCGCGCAGCCGAATCGAGGGACAACGGCAACCTACTCGAACTCGCCGTCGAAGCGGCCAAGGCGCGCGCCAGCCTGGGCGAGATCTCAGACGCAATCGAAAAGGTCTATCCGCGGCACAAGGCGACGATCCGCTCGATCTCGGGCGTCTACAGCTCGGAATACGGCGCTCCCGACGAAGTTGCGGTGGTCCAGAATATGTGCGCCGATTTCGAGAAAAAACAGGGGCGGCGGCCGCGCATGCTGGTCGCCAAGATCGGCCAGGACGGTCACGATCGCGGCGCCAAGGTCATCGCCACCGCTTTTTCCGACCTCGGCTTCGACGTCGACGTCAGCCCGCTGTTCATGACCCCCGAAGAGACCGCCGACATGGCGGTCGAGAACGACGTGCACATCGTCGGTTTCAGTTCGCTGGCGGCAGGCCACAACACGCTGTTGCCGCAGCTGGTCGACGAACTCAAGAAGCGCGGCCGCGGCGACATCCTGGCGGTCATCGGCGGCGTCATCCCGGCGCAGGACTACGAGTTTCTCTACGCCAGCGGCGCGACCCTGATCTTTGGCCCAGGGACCGTGATTCCGGTCGCGGCGCAAAAGGTTCTCGAGCAACTCAACGCCAGGAAAGGCTAAATCAGATGAAACAAGATACGCATCACAGCCCCGAATGGGTTCCGCCAAACGCCGGCAGCGCTGAAGGCTTCACCACCAACGTCATGCCGGGGATCAAGAGCGCGCACGACGGCATGCCCGGTGGGGCGGCGAGCCGCGTGGTCGCACACGCGACGACGCGGCGCCGCGATCTTTCGGTCGACGATTACGTCAACGGCGTACTGTCAGGCAATCGAACGATCCTGGCGCGAGCGATCACCTTGGTCGAAAGCAACGCCGAGCACCACCAGGCGATGGCGCAGCAGATGATCACCCGCCTGCTGCCGCACTCGGGCCGGGCGATCCGCGTCGGCATCACCGGCGTTCCCGGTGCCGGCAAGAGTTCGCTGATCGAGACGCTCGGCTGCAAACTCTGCGCCGCCGGACACAAACTCGCAGTGCTCGCCGTCGATCCGAGCAGCAGCATCTCGGGCGGCAGCATCCTCGGCGACAAGACACGAATGGAACTGCTCTCGCGCCATCCCGGCGCTTTCATCCGCCCGTCGCCGGCAAGCGGCGTGCTCGGCGGCGTCGCGCGCAAGAGCCGCGAGACGATGATCGTCTGCGAAGCCGCCGGCTACGACGTGATCATCGTCGAGACGGTCGGCGTCGGGCAAAGCGAAATCACCGTGCGCTCAATGGTCGATATTTTCCTGTTACTGCAGATCGCCGGCGCCGGCGACGAACTGCAGGGGATCAAGAAGGGCGTGATGGAGCGCTGCGACCTGATCGTCGTCAACAAGGCCGACGGCGACAACAAGCTGCGCGCCGAGACGGCACGCGCCGACTATCAGCGCATCGTGCACTACCTGCAGCCGTCGACCAAGGGCTGGCAGACGCAGGCGCTGTCCTGCTCGGCGACCACCGGCGACGGCATCGACCAGCTATGGGCGAACGTCGAGGCCTTCCGCGAAAACACGCGCGCTTCGGGCGTATTCGAGAAACGGCGGCAACGGCAGAACCTCGACTGGATGCACAACCTGGTCGCCGAACAACTCAAGCGGGACTTCTACAACCACCCCAATGTGCGAATGAACCTGCCGCTGATTGAAGAGAAAATCATCAGCGGCACGCTGTCGCCGACCCATGCGGCAACGCTCTTGCAGGAGATGGACAAGAGCGCCGAGCTGCATGCGATCGCTCGATGAAAAATAGCCGTCTCGATCGCCACCATGGCGAGTCGCTGCGGACGCTGCACCAAGTCAGCGACTGGCTCGAAGACGGCATCGGCCAGGCCTCGGAACGCCGGGACCTGCCACGCCTGCTGCGCCATGCGCGCGACCGTGCTTTGCTGCTGCTGGCCTTCTGGCGCCGCATCGACGTCGATGAACTGGTGAGCCTGCAGGTCGAGCACATCGACATCACGCCCTTGGCCGGATTGACCTGCTACCTGGTCAACGGCGAGAAGCGTCGCCTGGTCAACTGGCGACGTTTGTCGATTCCCGCGCTGGCCCACCTCTGTCCGGTTTCAGCGCTCGTCCTCTGGCTGTCGCTCTCGGGACTCACCGGCGGACCGCTCTTCCGGGAAATCAAGCGTAGCGGCGATCTGTCCGAGCAAGCAATGCGCTCGGTCAGCGTCACCGCGCTGCTGCGCAATCTGCGGATCTTGTCTGGCGACAGCGATGACTGAGCTTGTCGCAAGCACACACCAAACAGCAGACAAAAAAACTAAATACGGTATAAATTCAATGGCAACACACTATATACGGTGTTTTTTCGATTGACACGTCGCAATCATTGCCACTAGACTGTCGCTCATCGATGGTTCCCCGCAAGGGGATCAAAAGGGAATCCGGTGCGAGGTCATTGACCTTTATTCCGGGGCTGCCCCCGCAACTGTAATCGGCGAGCGTTTCGCCCTCTCTAGCCACTGGATGCGTCCGGGAAGGCCGGTGAAACGCGAAGAACCGAGAGCCAGGAGACCTGCCTCGACGAGTCCTTTTCTTTCCACTGTTTTGGGGCGGGGTGTCCCTGACGAAAGGTCGTCCATGTACGCATACGTTGCAATTTCCATCGCACCGATCCATCGCGGATCAACAGGTCAATGCGCAGAGCAGCGCAGATCGCCGCCTGTCGCTGCCGACCGCAATCCCTGCATCACGCCGAGTCGCTGACGCCGCTGCTCGGCGCTGCTCGGCGCTGACCGCGAAGCATCGCGTCAGACCCAGTCACGCCGATCGCCCCGACGTCTCATCGGGCCGCATGGCGCGCGAACGCCATGGCGGCCGCCCCTCATCCTGCCCGAATCACCGAGGAAAGCACATGAATCATTCAGCCACAGACATTCCCCTCGCCGCGTTGCGCGTGATACGTCGCAACGGCGTGCTCGTCGCCTTTGCGCCCGACAAGATCGCCATCGCGCTGAGCAAAGCGTTCATCGCCGTCGAGGGCAATCAGAGCACGGCCTCGTCTCGCGTCCGCGAACTCGTCGCCACGCTGACGCAGACCGTCGTCAGCGCATTGATCCGCCGCGTGCCCGATGGCGGCACCGTGGCTATCGAGGACATCCAGGACCAAGTGGAACTGGCGCTGATGCGCGCCAGCGAGCACGACGTCGCTCGCGCCTACGTGCTCTACCGCGAGCGTCGTGCCGCTGAACGCGTCGCCAGCCAGACCGTCGACGCGCCGCAGTTCCAGCTCATCGATGGTGAGCGGAACGTTCCGCTCGACCAAGAGCGCCTGCTGAAAACCTGCGCTGCCGCCTGCGCCGGGCTGGGTGCTGTCGTTTCGGCCAGGACCCTCTGCGCCCTGGCCTTGAATAGCTGCTACGACGGGATGGCGCTGGCTGACATCGATCGCGTACTGATCCTCGCCGCACGCACACAGATCGAGCGCGAACCTGCCTACAGCCGGGTCGCCGCGCGTCTACTGCTCAACGTCCTGGCGCACGAGGTTCTGGGCCGCGATCTCGATCTGGACGAACGGGCAGCGGCCGGTGTCGACGATTTCCCGGCGTTCATCGAACAGGGCGTCGCTGCCGAGTTGCTCGACTCCCGTCTGCTCGCTTTCGACCTGCCGCGGCTGGCAGCCGCACTCAAACCCGAGCGCGACGACCAGTTCGGCTACCTCGGCCTGCAGACGCTCTACGACCGTTATTTCCTGCACATCGAGGGACGGCGCATCGAGCTGCCGCAGTTTTTCTTCATGCGCGTGGCGATGGGTCTCTCGCTCAATGAAATCGACCGCGAAGCGCGCGCGATCGATTTCTACGAGCTGATTTCAAGCTTCGATTTCATGTGTTCGACGCCGACGCTATTCAACAGCGGCACGCGTCATCCGCAACTGTCGTCGTGCTATCTGACGACCGTCACCGACGATCTCGACGCCATTTTCCAGTCGATCAAGGAGAACGCGCTGCTGCAAAAATACGCCGGCGGACTCGGCAACGACTGGACGCCGGTGCGCGCGTTGGGCAGTTTCATCAAGGGAACCAACGGCCAGAGCCAAGGCGTCATCCCCTTCCTCAAGGTGGCGAGCGACACGGCGGTTGCGGTCAACCAGGGCGGCAAACGCAAAGGCGCCGTCTGCGCCTACCTCGAAACCTGGCACCTGGACATCGAGGAGTTCATCGAACTGCGCAAGAATACCGGCGACGAACGCCGCCGCACGCACGACATGAACACCGCCCACTGGATACCCGACCTGTTCATGCAGCGAGTCGTCGGCAACGGCGAATGGACGCTGTTCTCGCCCGACGAGGTGCCCGACCTGCACGAGCGCTTCGGCGCCGATTTCGAGACCGCCTATACCGCCTACGAGGCGCAGGCGGCCGCCGGAAAGATCCGCCTGAGCAAGAAAATTCCGGCCGTCGAACTGTGGCGCAAGATGCTGACCATGCTGTTCGAAACCGGCCATCCGTGGATCACCTTCAAGGACGCCTGCAACCTGCGCTCGCCGCAGCAACACGTCGGCGTCGTCCATAGCTCGAACCTGTGCACCGAGATCACGCTCAATACCTCGGCGACGGAAACCGCAGTCTGCAACCTGGGATCGGTCAACCTGCCAAGGCATCTCAAGGACGGCGAACTCGACCAGGAAAAACTGACGCGAACGATAGCCACCGCGCTGCGCCTGCTCGACAACGTCGTCGATCTCAATTTCTACGCGACGCCCAAGGCGCGCCGGGCCAACCTCGCGCACCGTCCGGTCGGACTGGGGATCATGGGTTTCGCCGATTGCCTGTACGCCTTGGGGATCGACTACGCCTCTGCTGCGGCGGTCGATTTTGCCGACCGCACGATGGAAGCGGTCTGTTACCACGCTTACTCGGCGTCGAGCGACCTCGCGCGCGAGCGCGGCGCTTACTCAAGTTTTCGCGACAGCCTGTGGGATCGCGGCATCCTGCCGCTCGATTCGCTCGACTTGCTGGCCGCCGCGCGCGGCGGCGAGCTTCCCGTCAACCGCGAATCGCGCCTCGACTGGTCGGCGCTCAAAGAGCGCATTGCCCGTCACGGCATGCGCAACTCGAACTGCGTGGCGATTGCGCCGACCGCGACGATCGCCAATATCGTCGGCGTCTGCGCGAGCATCGAGCCGACCTACCAGAACATCTACGTCAAGTCGAATCTGTCCGGCGAATTCACCATGGTCAACGAAGCGCTGGTTCGCGACCTCAAAGCGCTTGAGCTGTGGGACGAGGTGATGGTCGCCGACCTCAAATATTTCGACGGGTCGCTGGCGCGCATCGAGCGCGTTCCCGACGAGCTCAAGGCGCGCTACGCCACCGCTTTCGAGATCGACCCGAGCTGGCTGATCGAAGCCGCCTCGCGTCGCCAGAAATGGATCGACCAAGGCCAGTCGCTCAACCTCTACCTGGCCGAACCGTCGGGCAGAAAACTCGATGAGATCTATCGGCTGGCCTGGGTGCGCGGCCTCAAAACCACCTATTACCTGCGTACCCGGGGCGCCAGCCAGGCGGAACAGGCCGCCGGTCGCGATAGCGCGCCAGAAGAGCAGGCGCCGCGCCAATGCGCCATCGACGACCCCGGGTGCGAATCCTGCCAATGAACAACGACCCCCTACCCTTCCCGAGAAAGGAATTGCCATGAACGTCCTGATGCCTGAACCGATGAGCAGCCAGGCGCAGACATTGCTCCGCCAGCGCCTGCCGACGCAGATCATGAAACGCGACGGCAGCGTGACCGCCTTCGATTCGCGTCGCATCGCCACGGCGCTGGTTCGCGCCGGCGACGCCGCCGACGAATTCGACGAAGACGAAGCCGTGCTGCTCGAACACCGCGTATTGAAGGTGTTGCGCCATCGCTTTTCGGGCCTCATACCGACCGTCGAACAGGTGCAGGACATCATCGAACAGACGCTGGTCGACGCCAACCATTTGCACACTTTCCGCGCCTATGTCGCCTATCGCGATCAACATCGGCGTTTGCGCGACGACCGCAAGACGCTGGTCGACGTCGTCGCGTCGATCGACGAATACGTCGATCGCGCCGACTGGCGAGTCAAGGCCAACGCCAACCAGGGCTACTCGCTGGGCGGACTGATCCTCAACGTTTCGGGCAAGGTGATCGCCAACTACTGGCTGTCGCACGTCTACCCGCCCGAGATCGGCCAGGCGCACCGCGACGCCGACTTCCACATCCACGACCTCGACATGCTGTGCGGCTACTGCGCCGGATGGTCGCTGCGCCAGTTGCTGTTCGAAGGCTTCAACGGCGTCGCCGGCAAACCCGAAGCCGATCCGCCCAAACATTTTTCGAGCGCGCTCGGGCAGATGGTCAATTTTCTCGGAACACTGCAAAACGAATGGGCCGGTGCGCAGGCGTTCAGTTCGTTCGACACCTATCTCGCCCCCTTCGTGCGCCACGACGCGTTGAGCTACGACGAGGTGCGCCAGGGCTTGCAGGAATTCATTTACAACCTCAACGTGCCGTCGCGCTGGGGAACGCAAACGCCGTTCACCAACCTCACCTTCGACTGGGTCTGCCCGGAAGACCTGCGCGAGCAGGTGCCGCTGGTCGGCGGCCGGGAAATGCCTTTCGTCTACGGCGACCTGCAGGCCGAGATGGATCTCCTCAACCGCGCCTACATCGAGGTAATGAGCGCCGGCGACCGGCGCGGCCGCGCTTTCACCTTCCCGATCCCGACCTACAACATCACCCCCGATTTCCCCTGGGAGTCGGAAAACGCCGAGCGGCTGTTCGCCATGACCGCCAAATACGGCCTGCCCTACTTCCAGAACTTTCTCAATTCGGACATGAAGCCGAACCAGGTTCGCTCGATGTGTTGCCGCCTGCAACTCGACCTGCGCGAACTCCTGAAGCGCGGCAACGGCCTCTTCGGCTCGGCCGAACAGACCGGGTCGATCGGCGTGGTGACGATCAATTGCGCTCGCCTTGGCCATCTTTTTCCGGGCGACGAAGACGCGCTGATGGCCAGGCTCGACCGCCTCGCCGAGATGGCGCGCGACAGTCTCGAAATCAAGCGCAAGGTCGTCCAACGGTTGATGGACGACGGCCTCTTTCCCTACACCCGGCGTTACCTCGGAACGCTGCGCAACCATTTTTCGACGATCGGCGTCAACGGCATCAACGAGATGGTTCGCAACTTCAGCGAGGGGACCGACGACATCGCCAGCCCGGCCGGCCACGCGTTGGCACTGCGCTTGCTCGACCGCTTGCGCGAACGCATGCGCGATTTCCAGCAGGCCACGGGCAACCTCTACAACCTGGAAGCGACGCCGGCCGAAGGAACGACCTACCGCTTCGCCAAGGAGGATCGTCGGCGCTATCCGGAAATCCTGCAGGCCGGAACGCCAGACCAGCCCTACTACACCAATTCGTCGCAACTGCCGGTCGGTTTTACCGACGACCCCTTCGAGGCGCTAACGCGCCAGGACGAGCTGCAGACGCGCTACACCGGCGGCACCGTGCTGCATCTCTACATGCGCGAACGGATTTCCTCGACGGCGGCGTGCCGGCAGCTGGTGCGCACCGCGCTTTCGAAATTCCGCCTGCCCTACATCACCGTCACTCCGACCTTCTCGATCTGCCCGAAGCACGGCTATCTGGCCGGCGAACACGAATTCTGCCCGCGCTGCGACGACGAGTTGCTGGCGCAGCACAGCCAAGCGAAGCACTGACATTTTCTCAACGACAAGCGAAAGGAAAGCCATGGACAACAGGACTCTGCTCAAAAATATCGATGAACACGAACGCCAGCGCTGCGAAGTATGGACCCGGGTGATGGGCTATCACCGGCCGGTTTCCGAGTTCAATCCGGGCAAGCAGAGCGAGCACCGCGAACGCGTGCATTTCGTCGAAACGACGCCTGCGACAATCGACCGTGACTAGACGCGAAACGCTGGTCGTCGGTGGGCTGACGCCGTTCACCACCATCGACTTCCCGGACCGGCTGGCCGCGGTGATTTTCTGCCAGGGTTGCCCATGGCGTTGTGCTTACTGCCACAACCCGCATCTGCTGCCCAGCCGCCAGCCGGCTGGCCGGCCGTGGCAGGAGGTGGCAAGCTGGCTAGCAAGTCGGCGCGGACTGCTCGACGGCGTTGTTTTCAGCGGCGGCGAACCGCTGTTGCAGCGAAAACTTGCCGATGCCGTCGGCGAAGTGTACGCCCTGGGTTTTGCCGTCGCACTGCATACCGCCGGAGCCTACCCGCAGCGCCTGAAGATGCTGCTGCCGCGGATCGACTGGGTCGGTTTCGACGTCAAAGCGCCATTCGACGGCTATCGCCCGGTCACCGGCAGCGACGGCGGAGAACGCGCCAGGCAATCGCTGGCCATCCTGCTCGCCTCGGGAACGCCTTACGAAGTGCGCTGCACCGTCGACGAACGATTGCTGACGGTCGACGCGCTGTGCCGGATGGCCAAACAGCTCGCCGCCGCCGGCGTATCCCGCCTGATATTGCAGGCTCGCCGCAACGATCAAGGCCAGACGGTGACGCTAAATCCTCGGCTGCGCGAACGCCTGTCGGCGCACATCAACTGCGTGCAGCTGCGTCAGCCTTGACGCCGATGCCATGAACACGCATTCCTCACCAGCACTTACCCAGGAACATCGACCAATGAACGCAAAACCAGCCTTCGACGATTGGGACGCGCCGACCGCCGCACCGCCGCTCTCCCCTGCCACCCAGGCGCCGATCGACGCCGAAGACAAGCGCGTGGTCAACGGCCGTGCCGACATCAACCAGCTCGCCCCGTTCAAGTATCCCTGGGCCTGGCAGTTCTTCCTCAAAGCCAACCGCAACCACTGGACGCCGCTCGAAATCGGTATGGCACAGGATGTACACGACTACCAGCACAAGCTCAACCCGGCCGAACGGCATGTCTTCGAGAACGTTCTGGCCTACCTCACCACCTCCGACATCCTGGCCATGCGCAATATCGGTCTGGCGGTGATGGAGAAGATGAGCGCGCCCGAACTGCAGATCTACCAGGCGCGCCAGGTCTATGAAGAGGCACTGCACACCTGGACCTACCAGCACTGCATCGAAACGCTGGGAATCGACCAGCACGAGATCTATAACCGCTACCGCGTGGTTCCGGAAATTCACGGCAAGATCGCGCTGGCCAACCGACGCCTGTCGTCCATCCTGCGCTCCGATCTCGATCTTGCCGATCGCGACACGCTGCATGACTTCGCGCTGTCGTATCTTTTCTTCGCCGCGATCTTCGAGGGTTGCTGGTTCTACAACGGCTTTTCGCCGATTTTCTCGCTGCAGCGGCGCGGACTGATGAAGGGGACTGCCGAGCAACTGCAGTACATCATGCGCGACGAGGTGATGCACTGCGCCTTCGGCATCCGCGTCGTCAAACAACTGCTCGTCGAGGAAAACCTGCGGCTCGATCCGGCCGCGCTGGCCGACCTGTGGCAAGAATCCGAAGCCGCCGAACAGGCCTACGCCGGCTTCGTCCTGCGCGAGCCGCTGCTCGGCTACAGCGCCGAGCAGCATGTCGAGCAGTTCCGTTTCGTCGCCAATCGACGGGCTCGCCAGCTCGGCCTGAGCGAAGCTTTTCCAGGCGCGACCAACGTCCTGCCCTGGCTAGACGAACAGGTCAATCTACGCAAGGAAAAAAACTTCTTTGAAACGCGAGTCACCGAGTACCAGACGGGCGGAGCGTTGAAATGGGATTGACCGTCGATAGCCCAAGCTGCGCGGGGAAACGCCGCGCTTACCACGCCGCCTTCGGCCAATCTGACTTGCGACCTGCGACCTTGAAGCCCAATCAGAACCGGGAAATCAAACAGATCGGCAAGCTGTTGCTCGAAATCGGCGCTCTGCTGATGAGTTCGGGCGCCAATACGGCGCGCATCAGGATCACCATCAACCGCATTGCGGAGGCCTTCGGCTACGCCGCCGAGCTGTTCGTGACGCACCGCGCATTGACGCTGACGCTCAACGACAGAGCCCACGAAGACGTCTTCAGCAGCACTAAACGCACTTCGCCGCACGGCGTCAATTTCAAAGTCGTTTCGGGAATCAGCCGGATGAGTTGGCGCGTCGTCGAGGAGAACTGGTCGATCGCCGCAATCAAGGCCGAACTCGGACGGCTGAGCGTACTGCCGTACTATCCGCGCTGGCTCGTTGTCGTGATGGTCGCGCTATCCGGCGCGTCGTTCTGCCGCCTGGCTGGCGGCAGCTCGGTCGAAATGGCCATCGTTTTCATCGCCTCGCTGCTCGGATTACTGGTCCGCCAGCAAGCGCACAAAAAGGAGTTCAATCCCTACCTCTGCGTCTACTTGTCGGCCACGAGCGCAGCGCTCGTCTGCGGCGCGCTCATGAAATTCGCATTGGCGACGAAGCTCGAACACGCCTTTGCCACGTCGGTGCTGTTTCTGATTCCGGGAATTCCGCTGATCAATACTTTTTCCGACTTCGTCGACGGCAATTTTCTTAACGGCTTGTCGCGTTTTTCGCACGGCCTGTTCATCTCGTTCTGCATCGCGCTGGGTTTGCTCAGCGCCATTTATAGCTATGGCTTTTGACCTCAATTGGCTGGAAATTCTCGCCAGCATGCCCTGGTTCGGCTTCGCCGCGCTCGGCTTTGCCGTGCTCTTCAACGTGCCGCCGCGAACGCTGTACATCATCTGGCTGCTCGGCGCCACTGGCGGACTGGTCAAGCTCGTCATGCTCGGTCTCGGGCTGGGGCCGGTAATGGCCTCTTTCCTCGGCGCGTCGACCATTGGCGTGCTGAGCATTCCCGCCGCGCACAACAAGCATGCGCCGCCGATGGTGTTTTCGATCGCCGCGGTGATCCCGATGGTTCCCGGAGTCTTCGCCTACCGCACGATGATCGGCTTGGTCCAGCTGACCGGCGAAGTCGGCAGCGCCTATCAGCAAGCGCTGTCAGAGACCATCAACAACGGCGCCAAGGCGGTATTCATCCTGATGGCATTGGCGGTCGGCGTTGGCTTGCCCAACATCATCACGCGCAAAGAATCGGCAAAGGAAATGAAACTTGGCAAATCGACTCCTTGAGCGCATCCGAAGCGCAGGTTTTCATCAAATTCTGCTCAATTGTTTGCTCAAGCGTCAGCCGCAAGAATATCAGGACAGAATGCGCCGGCTGCGTCCGGGACAGCGCGACGCCGCCAGGACCTAAAACCAGCTCTCAACCTTGCTTCTGGCCGGCACGCCGCCGGCGTGAACGACCACCCCGTCGATCACCACACCCGGCGTAGACATCACGCCGTAGCCCATGATCGACGGCAGATCCTCGACTTTTTCGAGGTCAATTTGAACATTGTTCTCACGTGCGACAGCCTCGACCAGCGCCAGCGTGTTCTTGCAATTGGCACAGCCAGTGCCGAGAATTTTGACGTTTTTCATCGTAATTTCCTTGCTGTGATCTAAAAAATGACGCGTGCTGCTGCCACCACGCGTTCGACGTTTTCCGGCGAAGCCGGTGCGGCACCCTTGTTCAGGCCAAGGTCCGCCAGTTGGATACGCGAGAACTTCTCGAAACCAGCCTGTTTTAGAGTGGCGCTCGCGCAGGCGGTCGGACAGCCGTCGATCACCAGAATCGCACTGGCTGCGCCGGTTTGTTCGATGATGCTCGGAATCCCGCCACCGATTCCGGCCAGGCAGTACATTTTTCCGACGCCGGAACGCGTGAGATTACGCGCGGCGCGATCGGCCACCTCACCCACATCGGCCGCGCCGGAACATGAAAAAATCAGTTTTGGTGCCGCACTGCAACTACAGGATTCAGCCATAACGTTCTCCCAGTTGATAAAAATTGATGAATGTCGTTCGTCAAACTCGTCTCATCTTCGTCACAAAAAGCAACGCGCAACCGGCGAACAAGGCCAGAAAAGCCAAGAATGACCAGTTGGCCAGCGACAAGCCAAAAATCACCAGGTCCTTGCTCCCACAGTCTCCGGTGGCCATAAAGAACAGCGGATAGTGCCGGCCCAGCCAGTCAATCACTTGCTCGGTCAGATCAGGCTCAGCAATGGCGCAGTTCAGACCTGACGCAGGAAACCACTGCAACCAGCTTTGTTGAGCCGAAGCCGTCATTCCCCAGACGGAAAACGCGGCGGCACCCGCCAGGAATGCCAAGGCAAGGATTTTCCGCTGCCAACTCCAGCAGGCAAGCAACAACAAGAGCCCAATGACGAAGTGGGTCAAGCGCTGGAAAATGCACAGATGACAGGCATCGAGCCGCAGCAGATTAGCCAGTAGAACGGCGGTCAGCCCGAGCCCGAGCGCACCCAAGGCCATGAGCAACGCGACAAGACGCCCCTTGGTCCGCAGAGTTGGCCACAGCGTTGGCATTTCATTTATCTCCCGAAAGTCAGATACAACCCCGTCAGAATGATCAGCACGCCGCAAAGCCTTTTCATCCAGAGCGTACCGCGCGCTTTTGCATCCCAGTTCAGGAAACTCTGCAGTTGATTGACGCCGACCCCGGCCAGGACGATCACCAGGCTATGGCCGATAGCGTAGGACAGAATGATCGCCACCGAAACCAGCGGACTGTGCTCGGCCGATCGGAAGACCACCGCCAGCACCGGAAACATGAAGCCAAAAGTGCACGGCCCGAGCGCCGCACCAAAAACAAAGCCCATCAGGATTCCGCCCAGCGCGGTCTGCCCCGAGCGCATGGGTAGCTTGCACGCGGGAACATGAAACAGATCGAGCAGCCAGAGTCCAGTCAGGATAAACACGGCACCGACCAGATAAGCCCCGGCCCGACCAATGTCGCCGAGCATCACGCCCATCATCGAGGTGATCGCGCCGATCACGAGCAGTGAAATCAGCACGCCGCCGGAAAAATAGAGCGACGTGATCAAGGCGCTGCGCTGGCTCTGCAAACCGTTGCGGTTCACATAGCCGACGACCAGCGGAATACTCGAGATGTGGCAGGGACTCAAGACGATGCTGAGAATCCCCCACAGAAATGCCGCCGCCAGGACCAGCGCGAGCGACTGCTCAAGCATCGCCGACAAGGCCACGAACACCGTGGTCAACAATTCCACCTCAGTTCACCCCGCCGGATTTGAGCACTTTCTCCAGACTCTCAAAGTCGAAGAACCCGACGTGCCGGGCGTACTCCTTGCCATTCTTGTCGAGAAAAACCTGCGTCGGTATCCCCATGACTTTGTACTGCCGGCCGTAGGGCTCGCCTTGCGCCGTCCATACGTCATGAAAAACCACTTTGACCTGACCCGGATATTTTTCAGCCGCCTGTTTCATCACCGGCTGCATCATCTTGCACGGAATGCAATTGACCGAGCCAAGCTCGATGAAAGTCACCTTGGGCGCAGCGGGTTCAGCTGCCACAGCGCACAACGAGACCAGCGCCAGTGGCACAACAAGCCATGCTCTTCTATTCATTTGCACTTTCTTTCGTTGGATAGCTGGTGAAGACAGGAACGCTTGCCCGATCAAAGTAGCGCGTTGAAGACGTAACCGACGAGCATGATGCCCATCGCCACGACGCCGGCGAAGGTCGCGATCAGCGTCGGCTTCAAGGCCTTGCGCAGGATGATCATTTCCGGCGCCGAGAGCGCGATGACGGCCATCATGAAAGCGAGCACAGTGCCGAGCGCCGCGCCCTTGCCGATCAGCGCCTCGACGATCGGGATGATTCCGGCAGCGTTGGTGTACATCGGCACGCCAAGAACCACGGCTGCCGGTACGGCCCACCAGACGTCCTTGCCCATGAACGAGGCCATGAAATCCTCGGGAACGAAACCGTGAATCGCCGCGCCCAACCCGATGCCGAGCAGAATGTAAGGCCAGACCTTGCCGACGATCCCCTTGATGTGCGCCGACCCCGCCTCAAAGCGCTCAACCCAGGTGATCGCCTGGTCGGTGTGCGCTACCGTTTGCCCTGACTGGATTTTCTGCACCCAGTCTTCGAGATGGCGCTCCATGCCAAGCTTGCCGATCACGAAACCGGCGACGATGGCCACGGCCAGCCCCATGAGCAGATAGAGCGCCGCCACCTGCCAGCCGAACATGCCGAAGAGCAGCACCAGCGCCACTTCGTTGACCATCGGCGCCGAGATCAGAAAGGAAAAGGTCACGCCGAGCGGAACGCCCGCCGAAAGGAAGCCGATGAACAAGGGAACCGCCGAGCAAGAGCAGAACGGCGTGACAATTCCCAGGCTGGCGGCGAGCACGTTGCCGACGCCGACGCGCTTGCCCGAAAGCAAGGCGCGCGTTCGCTCGGGGGCAAAAAAGGTCTGCACGATGCCCATCACGAAGACGATGGCGATGAGCAGCAGCAGGACCTTCGGCGTATCGAAGAAGAAAAAATGAACCGCTTCGCCCAAGTGGGTGTCGCGAGTCAGTCCCAGTGCCGCGACCACGGCGTCGGCGAACTCGGTCAGATAACTGTAGGCGGCGAACCAAGCAATCGTCGCGATCGGGATTCCGACCAGCCAGCGAGTGATCATGGGAGGGTTAATTACGCTAGATTGTTCAGACACGGGGCAACTCCTTCATTGAAACACGGCGGTCTTGAACAAGGATACGAACGAAGGTCGAAAAGGATGCACTGATCGGCGACAAATTCACGTTTATTTTTGAGATCAATCACTCAGCGTGGCATTGCCGCTGCACCGGTTCTATATTGAGGACATGGACATTCTCGTCAGTACCTTGCAAAGCGGAGCGCTCAGCCTGGCCTCGTACCTCGCGGCTCATGTCTTGCTCTGCCTGGTTCCCGCCTTCTTTATCGCCGGCGCACTCGCCGCCTTGGTTCCGCAGCAGGCGATCATCCGTTTTCTCGGCCCCGACGCCCCCAAGTACATTTCCTACCCGGCGGCGGCCGGTGCCGGCAGTCTGCTGGCGGTCTGCTCGTGCACCATCCAGCCGCTGTTCGCCGGCATCTACAGCAAGGGCGCCGGACTGGGACCGGCAATCACCTTTCTCTTCTTCGCTCCGGCCGCCAACATTCTGGCGCTCTCGTACACCGGCGTCGCGCTCGGCGCCGACTTCGCCATCGCGCGAATAGTTCTGGCGCTTTGCTTCGGCATCGGGATCGGCCTGTTGATGGCGCTGATTTATCGTCGCGACGACGCGGCGCGAACAGCAAGCAACGCTGCATTCGCCGACGGCGGCCACGATTCAGTCACCATTGCGCGCCAGACGCTGGTTTTTCTCGCCGTGCTGGTCGCCTTGTTGATCGCCGGGACACTGAAGGTCGACTGGCTGAGCGCGCCGGTGTTCAGCAGTGTTCTGCCCTGGGATTTTGCGACGACGGCACAGGCGTTGCTCAATCGCTGGGTGCCGGTCAACGAACTCAAGGGCGAGGAAGGCCTGAGCCTGCAAGGGCTGATGCTGATCGGGCTGCTCGTGGCGATCGGGGCGGCGGCGTGGCGCGGGCTGGGACAGGTCGATAACGGTCTGAACCGGCTGACTTACCTCACGCTGGGGCTGATAGCGATGACGCTGGTCTTCGCTGCGCTCGGCGTTCGCGCCGACAGTGCCGGGCTGGTGCTCACCGTCACCCGGCGCACGCTGGCGGTAACCCTCCTGTGCGCATCACTGATCCCGCTGGCGCGCCGCTTTGAGCTCTGGGACATGCAGCAGTGGCTGTGGGAAACCTGGCGTTTCATCAAGATGATCTTTCCGCTGCTGATCGTCGGTGTCTTCCTGGTCGGCGTAATCCGCCGTTTCATCGAACCCGAGTGGATCGAGTTCATCGCCGGCAGCAACACCGTGCTGGCCAATCTCGCCGGCGTGGTGTTCGGTGTCTTCATGTACTTCCCGACGCTGGTCGAAGTGCCGATCGCCAAGATGTTCCTTTCGCTCGGCATGCATCCAGGGCCGCTGATCGCCTACCTGATGGCCGATCCGGAGTTGTCCCTGCAGAGCATCCTGATCACCTCGGCGATCATCGGCAAGCTCAAGGCTTGGACCTATGTCGGACTGGTCGCGCTGTTCTCGACCGTCTCCGGACTGACCTACGGCGCCTGGATCGACGGCACGCCGCTGACGACGCTGGCAGCGACCATCGGCGGCTTTATCTTGGCCTTGACGCTTGGCGTGCACCTCATCGAGCGCGCGCAACGCCTTGTGGTCCACTAAGCTGTCACTTGTTCTCCAGGAGATATCCCATGCTGATCAAGATCCTCGGTAGCGGCTGCGCCAAATGCCAACGCCTCGAACAGTTAACCCGTGAAGCCGCGGCCGAACTTGGCATCGACGCGCAGTTCGATCACGTTCGCGAACTCGACAAGATCATGGCCTACCCGATCATGACGACGCCAGCGCTGGTCATCGACGAGAAGGTCAAGGTCTCCGGCCGCATGCCGAGCAAGGATGAAATTGCCGGCTGGCTGAAAACTGGCTGAGCCATCAAGCCACTGGTTTCAATCGCATCGATCGCGCGGATCTGCGAAATCAGAAAAAGAACCGCGCATAGACTTCCAGTCGGCTGCTCGACGCCTTTTCGGCGAACTCGGATTGCGGCGGGCCGCCGAGAACGATGACCCGGGCGCGCAACTCGACGTTGGTGAAACCGGTGTAGCTGATTTCTGGCGTGATCTGGTAACTGCCATCGTTGAGATTGGCCATCGCCGTCAGCGACGCCGCGCCGTAAACCCAGTCGAAAGGTTCGCTGACGCTGGCCTTGACGTACAGGTAATCGAGTCCGGGGTTGGCCTTGCCGTAACCGCCTTGGGCTAGCGCACGCGCCTTGTTTTCCAGCGCTGGCGCGGCGATTGTTCCCAGCGCGCGGTCGAGAAACTGGTAGTAGTTATCCAGTTGGTCGGCGCTGTAACCCGCACCGTTACGGTAGTACTCGCCAATCCAGGTGACCTCGCCCTGGGTCAGATAGCGCAGACCGAGCAGGTAGGAATTGAAGTTCATGCTCTCGCTGGTGGTCAAGCCATTGGCGCCGAGCGAGAGACGAGGTGCGTCGAGCGTACGCGCCCATTCGCCATGGACTTCCAGCGCGCTGCTCAGGTTACGCGAAAAATCGAAACCAAAACTCTGCGGGCGCGCCCCCTTTGCGCGCCACATCATGTCGATGTCGGTATCGAGCGCCAGCAGGTACAACTTGGCCGCCGGGTTGAGATTCGCTGTGGCGCCGTAATCGGCGTTCATGTGCGCATTGGTCGGCAGTACCAGACCCGTCAAGGTCACATTGCTGATCGGCCCGCCGGATTCGCCAAGCGATGCGGTCGTCCATTCACCGCTGGCCATCGTATAACCCTCACGGGACGCCTGCGGGTCGTTGGGGTCCTTCGGCCGCTCGACGAAACCGACCGGATTCCACGCATAGCCTTTGCCCCAACGTTGTACCCGCTTGCCCAGATCAAGCGTCAAGTCGGGACCGGCGCTCCAGCGTAGCCCGCCCTCCATGACCTTGTTGGAATCGTTGCTGCGCAAAAGATCGTCATAGCTATAAACGGACTGAGTGCGCAGATCGGCGACGAACGAATCCAGATTGAGCCGGCCGCCAAGCTCCAGTGTGCTGGTGCTACGCAACAGACCGCTCTGGCCCGACTGTCCTGGATAGGCCAGTTGGTAGGCCGGACTGTTGCTGCGCAGTTTCAACGCCTCTTCTTTCTGCTCAAAGTAGCCGAACAACTCGACGGGCTTCTTTTCGAATTCAGCAGCGTCGAACTTGAACTCTTCAGCCCTTGCCGGCACGCTAACGACGGCCAGAAAGGCCGACAGCACGACCGCGAGCGTGCCAGACCGGACTTTCATTTGCGCAGTTCTTCCAGGCGCGACATGAAACCTTGCGTAAACACCTCGTCGGGGAAGTCCTTTTTCTTGAGACCCGAGTAGAGCATCACCGACTTGTAGTCCTTATACAGCGGACTATCGGTCTCGATCGTCGCCGGCCGCTTGATGCCGCCGCCGAAGTCCTTGATGTCCTTGAAGCGCAGCGTCTTCATGAGCATGCCGCTGGACGCGTAGGCTTCGATTTCGGTGGGCAGGATCAGCTTTTTGTCGACCTTCATCATCAGCTTGTCGTAGGCGACTTCGCCGGTCTTGGCTTTGAGGTCGAGGAGAAAGTGATCGCCCTTATCTTCAGCCGATTTCACGTCGTATTCCACCGCGTAGTCAAGCCGCATGATGTCGGCGTTGTTGAAAACGCCGCCGGTGACCGATTGCAGGCTGGTGATGCGCATCGGCTTGCCGACGTTGGGAATATAGAGCCACATATTGTCACCCTGGCGCAGCGTGCTGCGCCCCTTGTCGCTGCTCGGCGAGAGGAACAGGCTGGCGGTCTGATCGCGGCCCTTCTTGACCGAATAGATGACAAATTCCTTCTTGGCACCATTGGGTTCGATGTTGATCAGCTTGCGATACGACTCGTACGACTCGGGTTCGAGGTTTCTATCGACCTTCTTGAGCAATTCGACGCCGTCGATGGCCGAGGCCACAAGGGGAAAACAGAGGGCCGCGAAGGCCAGCAGTTTGATGATTTTCATGAGCAGGCTCCTGGAAGTGTCTTGAACAGCGAATCACTACAACGAGCGCGACGGTCACAACGAGAAGAAATTCTGTTTTCCGAATTTCGTCGTGCACGTTGTGTCGTTGTGGTCAAACCGTTTTTTTATATTTTCAAACGTGACGAAGGGCCTGAATCGGGTCCATGCGCGCGGCGCGCCAGGCGGGCTGCAGGCTGGCCAGCGCCGAGACGAGAAGCGCCAGACCGAGCACACCGAGCACTTCAATCGACTCAAGATGCGGATACAAGGTGATCTTTTCGCGACCGAAATTGAAGATGAGCGGCGAGACGTTGAGGAAGGCCACCAGCGCGTAGCTGATGGCAATCCCCGCTGCTGCGCCGACCAGGCCAAGCAACAGACCTTCGCCGAGAAAAATCGCCATCAGCTTGCTTGGCTGGGTACCGATCGCGGCCAGCGTGCCGATCTCGCGGATGCGTTCATAAACGGCCATCAGCATGACGTTCATCACGCTCACCAGGACGATGGCAATCAGCATGATGCGGATGAACAGCGTCATCAGGTCGATCATGCGAACGATGTTGGCAAACGGCGAGAGGTCAGACCACGTGTGCAGCTCGGTCGCCGGCTTGCCTTCCTTGTTCTGGATCTCGTCCAGTTTTGCGTTGAGCCGTTTTTGCACGGCGTCCAGTTGGTCGATCGACTTGAGGCGAACGGCGATCTCCATGACCTCGGGTTTGTCCATGCGCAGCAGTTCGCGGGCATCGTTGATATGGATGTAGCCATCGCGTCCGCCGGGGCCGGTAATCGGGTCGAGAATGCCGCCGACGGTAAAGTTCTTGCCATTGACCGAACCCGAGGCATTGGTCACCACCAAAACGATGGCGTCGCCGACCTTGACCTTCATGCCGCGTGCCAGCAGCGTCGGAATCAGCACCTTGCCGGGTTCGACCAGCGCGCCGGCCTTGTCGCCGTCGTTGATGCGATCGCGTAATCCAGGCAAAGCGGCGTCTTCGGCGACCGGATCAATCCCGTTCAAACGGATACTGGTGTTTTCGGTGAAGTTGCTGAACATCGCGCCCAGCTTGACCCGCGGCGAATATGCAGCGACCTCCGGATCGGCCTTGAGCGCACTTTCTATTTTGCTCACTGCATTGGCTTGCAGGCTCATGTTGAGCGGCAGGTTGTCGATCGACGCTGTGTAACCCTTGCGATGGATCTGCAGGTGGCCGAGCATGCTGTCGGTGATCGAACCGACCATGGTCTGCTTGAACGACCCGGCGGCGGCGACGAAGAGCAACAGCGCGGTCACGCCAAGGGTGATCAGCAAAGCGGTGAGCACGGTACGGCGGCGATAGCGCAACAGATTGCGCGCTGCGAGTTTGAGCGTTGAGGTCATGCGGCGACTCCTTCATTTTGCAAACGGCCGTCTTCGAGCGTGAAGGTCAGTTCCGCTTCGTTCATGATCTTCGGGTCGTGGGTGGAAAAAATGAACGAAGTACCGAAGTCGTCGCGCATCGTCTTCATCAGGTTGAGGATGCGATAGGCGGTCTCGTGGTCGAGGTTGGCGGTCGGCTCGTCGGCGAGCACCAGGCGCGGTTCGCCGACCAAGGCGCGGGCCACGGCGACGCGCTGCTTCTGACCACCGGACATCTGGTCAGGCCGCTTGTGCGCGTGCTCGCTCATATCGACGGCGGCGATCATCTTGAGCACGCGCTCGCGCCGTTTCTCGGGCGACCAGCCGCGCACCATCAGCAGCGGATACTCGATGTTTTCGTAGGCGCTGAGCACCGGAACCAAGTTGAAGTCCTGAAAAACGAAACCCAGGTTTTCGCCGCGAAAGGTCGCCGCGCAGCTGCGCGACAGCGTGCTGATGTCGGTGCCGTTGACCCGCAGCGTACCGCTGCTCGGATGATCGAGACAGCCGATCAGGTTGAGCAGTGTCGACTTGCCACTCCCCGAAGGGCCGACGAAAGCGGCGAAGGCCGCCTCGCCGATTTCGAAGCTGATGCCCTTGAGCGCCGGCACCTCCTCGTCGCCCATCCGATAGTTCTTTGTAATGTTTGTTGCCTGGATCAATGCCATGGTGTTGCTCCTGAAAATCCTGCAGCGAACGGGTTTTCCCTCGCGCTGGACGCCTAATCGCTGCCGTCCGGCAGATCTGAAAATCATCGCGCCGACGGCAGGGAAAGCGGCCAGAGCCGCCCTCTGCCGCCCCGCCCCCTAGCTGATCAAGCCGCGCGCCTTCAGGTTGTCACAGGCGTTCCGACGCGGAGCCATGAGGCTCACGCCCTTATCCTTGGCCCGCGTTTCCATGACGCTGCGATGCTCGGCTTGCGTCAGTTTGCACTCGTCGTAGGTTCTGACCGCACGCATTTTGATCTGGAAGGCCGTGCGCTCTTCAGCCGTCATCAACGCCCAGCCACGGGCAGCGTTGTTCTGGTTGAAACGCATCCCGCGCCCGCCGTGTCCGCCATAGCCCGTTCCCGGGCCCCAGTTGGCCGTCCCGCCATTCTGCATGCCGGGGCCACCCCCCATCCCGCCGCCCATACCCATACCCATACCCATACCCATACCCATACCCATCCCCATACCCATACCCATCCCCATGCCGCCTTGCGCCAGAACCGGCGAGGCGAGCGCAGCACCAAGCAGCGCGACCAGGGTGATGCTCTTGAAGGTCATTGAGGTTTTCATGTCAAATCTCCTGAGTTGTGAAAATCGATCAGGACGTCGGTTTCCCCTCGTCCTTGAGCGTCATTTAAGCGCCGCCATGTAAGCGGCGTGTTGCACGGCAAGGTCGTCTTGTATCGCAGCGTTGCAGACAGTGTTTGCGTTACAGTGCGTTACAAACACCCGGCCAAGCGAAGCGCAAATGGGATACAAATCGTACTGAGCAACACCGTACAAGCGTTTTTTAGCCATCCGGCTCAAGCCCGGAAAATCCGACTGCATCCTCATCGTCGACGACGACCCCGAAATCCGCCGACTACTCGTCGACTACTTGGTGCGCAACGGTTTCGAAGCGCTTGCTGCACGCGATGGACGCGAGATGTGGCAGGAGCTCGACCGGCACGCGGTCGATCTGATCGTGCTCGACCCGATGCTGCCGGATACCGATGGCCTGACGCTGTGCCGCGACCTGCGCGCCAAGCCGACAGACGCGCTGTCTGTCGTTTTCCGGTTGGTGCCTGGATACCGCGGCGCGCCTGCTGACCTCGCCCGACGGCGTCGCCACCCCACTCTCCGGCGGCGAGTACCGCCTGCTGCGCATCCTGCTCGACCATCCCAACCGGGTGCTCAACCGCGACCAGTTGACCGAAATGATTCAGGGTCGCGAGGCCGAGCCTTATGATCGCGCCGTTGACGTTCAGGTCAGTCGGTTGCGCCAGCGCCTGCGCGACGATAGCCGCGAGCCGCAACTGATCAAGACGGTACGCGGCGAGGGCTATGTACTGGCCTCGACCATCGAGCTGCGCAACTCATGCGCTTGAACTTGCAGAGCTTCCGCGCCCTACCATCCAGCCTGTTTGCCCGGATGACCTTGATCCTGTTCGCCGGGCTGCTGGCGGCGCAACTGGGCAGTATCTGGTTGCAGTGGAGAGAACGCGCGACCGTCGTTTCCCAGGCCCGCGGTCTGAATTTCACCGACCGCCTGGCCGACGCCGTTCGCGCGCTCGAAGCCGGCGACCCGGCGCAGCGGGACAGGTCGCTGGCCACGCTTCAATCAACTGATTTGCGCGTCACGCTGATCAACGATGATCAGGTCTCACCCAATCAGCCGCGCGGACAGATTCAGGCCATGGTCGCGGCCCGCCTGGGTAGCGAGCGTGACATTCGCTCGGTCGGTGGTAGTGGTGGTGGGGGCGGAATGCAGCACGGCGGGCCGGGCACCATGCCACAGCGGGGAATGCGCAACTTCGACGTGCGCTTGAATGATGGTCAGTGGGTCAGTATCTCCGCGGTACACGAGACCGATGCGCCCCCGGCACTTCCCGCCGATTTGATTACCAACCTGCTGCTCACCCTGATCATCGTTAGCGCCGTGGTGATGATTGCCGTCCGCCAGGCGACCAAGCCGCTCAAACATCTCGCCACAGCCGCCGATACCCTCGGTCGCAACCTCGATGCGCCACCGCTCGCCGAAGAAGGGCCCGCCGAGACGCGGCGTGCCACACAAGCCTTCAACCGCATCCAGTCACGGATCAAACGCCTGGTCGACGAACGCGCGCGCGCTGGCCGCCGTTTCACACGATCTGAGAACGCCGCTCACCCGCCTGCGCCTGCGCGCCGAGCTGGTCGATGACGAGAAATTGCGCGATCAAATGGCTGGCGATCTTGACGCCATGAGCGCCATGATCGACGCCACGCTCGATTACCTGCGCGGCCTGCAGGACAGCGAAGTGGCGCGCCCGATCGACATGAACGCCCTGTTGCAAAGCCTGGCCGAAGACGCCGAGGTTCTCGGCAAAACAATCGGCGTCGACGGGACGGCGACCAGCCCCTATACCGGCCGCCTCACGGCCTTGCGTCGCGCACTGCAGAACCTGATCGGCAACGCCATCAAGTATGGCCACGGCGCGCGCATCCGCTTTGAAGACGACGGCCCGGGAATCCCGCCGGCCGAACTCGATCGCGTGACCGAGCCTTTCTATCGACCCGATGCGTCGCGTAGCCGCGAGACCGGCGGGGTCGGACTGGGGCTGTCCATCGTCAAGGGCATCGCACTCCTGCATGGCGGAGAAATCCTGCTTGCCAACCGAGCACAAGGCGGGCTCTGCGCGACGCTCATTTTGCCGCGCCGACCGAAGGCGTAATCAAAGGGTACTTGCCAGGACTGCCCGCGTGCAGAGACGAATCGGGTACTGAGAGAAACGGGTGATTATTCAGAAGCACCCAGATCCAGCGGCGGCCGCGGAACGAAACAACACACGTTTCCTTTGCCATCAAACGTCACCTGGCACGCTTCGGCCAGTTGGGCGCGCAGGCGAAGACGCGCTCGCTGCACGCGCGACTTGGCGCCCGGAAGCGAAAGGCCAAGGTGCCCGGCGTAGTCTTTTTGCGTCATGCCCTGCATGTCGCAGAGCGTGATCGCCTCGCGATCTTCGAGCGAGAGTTCAGACAACACTCGCGGCAGACAGTGGCTCAGCAGATCGACCGCTGCGAACACTGGCGCCGATTCGGCGCACAAATCGTCGGGCAACGGCACCTGGTCCTTGGTCAGACGCAGGCGATCGACCAACAGGTTGCGCGCGACGTGAAACAGCCAGGCGCGCGGGTTGTCGATGACGCAGAAGTCCTTGCCCAGAAGCAGCGCCTTGAGAAAAATCTCCTGCAGCAGATCGTCGGCGTCGAAAGCGCTACCGGCGCGATTGACGAGAAAACCGCGGATCTCCGCCTGGTGTTGCCGCCACGCCTTGTGGTGACACGTATAGCTTGACGATGACGGCACCCCTGATTTCATTTGCACTCCCGCTCACGAAGACTGACCGCAGAAAGCGAAATTAGCACGGCAAAGCGCGCACGTGTTGAACGGGAATCTCGTGACTGGCCGCTCTGAAGCGTATTTCAGGTGCAACAAAGCGTCGCCGACGACCGCGATAGCAAAAACAGAAAGCCAAAGATGTTAATCTGGGCAATGGAGTGCGTTCGGCTCGCCTTTTTGCTATCTTGCCGCACCAATATTCGAACTGAGAGGACCGTCTGATGGAGTTTCGTTTGCCCCCCTGGCTCAGGCCTGCGATCGTACTCGCCATCGTCGCTGCGCTGTTCGTGCTGACCAGTCTGAATCGTTTCGATCTCAGGGGATCCACCGAGCCCAGAGAGGCCGGCGTCGCCGCTGAAATGCTGCAGAGCCACAATTTCCTGCTGCCGTCGCTCAATGGCGAGCCGTTTCTTGAGAAGCCACCGCTCAGCTATTGGCTGCAAGCCGCTTCGATCGCCTCTTTCGGCTACCAGGCCTTTGCGCCGCGGCTGCCTTCGGCGCTTGCAGGAATCGCCACCGTGCTGCTGTTCGCTTTTTTCTTCCGCAAGTCGAGCCAAAAGGACTGGCGCATCTTGCTCAGTGGAACGCTGCTGATCACCATGGGCGCATTTTTGGAATACGCACAGACCGCCGGACAGGACATGTTGCTGGCGTTCGGCGTCAGCCTGGCGGTGCTGTCTTTCTATTTCACCCGAGAAGACAATGCGCCAGGGCTGTGGCTCGGCTTTTCGGCGGGAATCGCCGTCGCCACCCTGGCCAAGGGAGTCGTCGGGCTGGCGGTTCCCGGCATCGTGGTCCTGAGCTATCTGCTGATCGAATCCGTTCATTTCGACCAGCGTTTTATTGTTTCAAAGTGGATCAGGCCCGCGCTTTTCTCCCTGCTCGGACTCCTGCCGATTCTCGCCTGGCTGGCGCTGATCTTCGCGACCCAGGGCATTGAACCGGTCAAGGAAGTCGTCTGGGCCAACAGCGTCGGGCGATTTCAGGGCGATTATTCCGGCGGGGCGCACGCCGAACCCTTCTATTTCTATCTGAAGAACCTCCCGCAAAGTTTTCAGCCGTGGTCGTTCCTCTTGTATATCGCGATCTGGCAGTCGCTCAAGGTGTTCAAGACCGATCGCCGAAGAGTCTTCTTCCTCTGCTGGCTGGTCGCGCCTCTCGTCCTGCTTTCGCTCTCGGCAGGCAAACGGCCTTCGTATCTGCTGATGATCTATCCGGCAGCGGCGGCCTTCCTAGCCGACTATATCGTTTCTTTTGCGCAGACAGCGACGACCTCCGAAAAAGCGATGAAGATCGCCAAGTGGCTCGCCGCCATGCAAGCGAGCATTTTTTCTGGAGCGCTGTTTTATGTCGCCTTCCGTCTGGTGCAGATTGGCCTTCCCGGTGCCGCCGGAGTCGCTTTGTTGTTGGCGGGGCTACCGCTCTATTTTCTGTGCCGAGCGGTTCCCCTGCTGCGCGTTTTCCACTTGCTGGCAGGTGCAGTGGGCGTGCTGTTCGTGACTTCCTTTGCGTACTATAGCTTGGTGATTCCCAACGATGGTCAAACGCAGTCGGCAAAGCGGGTGATGAGCCCACTGGCGCTCTTTTCCGGCGCCGGCCGCCCGGTCGCACTCTATCAGCCGAGCGAACGCATGCGCGGCGCGGCTTCCTTTTACCTGCAACGCCGGGTGCCGACGATAGCGACGCCTGAGCAATTGAGTGAAGCGCTGACCCGCCAACCGGATACCGTGGTGCTGGCCGACGAGTCTGGCAAGCTCGACCTTGATCAATTCAAGGATGAAGGACAGGTGCGTTACGGCAAGACCCGCTATCGCTACCTGTCAGGCAAACGGATCGGTTCAGCAGGATAAAAAGGTAAAATGCGCGAACCGAGCAGCGCAGCATTCTTGCCGAGTTCGCTGATTCCCGCGATGAGGCCATGGTAATGCGCCGGACCTAATAATCCGTCGAAAGCTATCCAAAGCCTGATTCAGACGCCGAGGACCTGCAGAGTCGGTTCGTATAAAATTCGGCGCCAGATGTTTCTGGACCGCCATGGTCCAAAAAACCAACCAATCAAGGAGGTGTACTTTGACGTTCAACCGTAACGCCTGCCAATGGCCGTCGTGTCCGTCGGCAATGATTGGTTTGTTCTACATTGCCGTCGTCTTTTTTCTTCTTTTTTTTGGGCTCGGGCAGAAGTCGCTGAGCGGCTCTGAAGATCGTTGGGCAGAGATCGCCAGGAACATGCTGTCACACCGCGACTGGTTTCATCCGACCATCAACGGTGAGGTCTACTTTGACAAGCCGCTGTTGTCCTACTGGCTCATCGGATTCTTCGCCATTGTCACGCAGACACTCAACGAATTCACGGTCAGGCTACCAGGCGCAGTGGCCGGCTTACTGGCCTTGTTCTGTTCCTACAGGATCGCCTTGGACTTGTTTGACCGCCGCACGGCGTGGCTGTGCGCCTGCCTGATCATTACCAGTTACGGCTTTCTGTTCTGGACGCACACCGCGTCGGCGGAAATATCGAATATGGCGCTGATCACCGCGGCGGTGGCCTGGTTTGTCCAGCGGCGCGAACGAACCGATTTCACGTCCTACCTGGGTTTCTACGTGATCTGTGCCGTCGGATCCCAGCTCAAAGGTCTGACCGCCTTTGTCGTTCCGCTACTGATCATCGCCCCATGGTTGTTGCGCCAGGGACGATGGAAGAAACACCTCAACCTTTACCATCTTGCTGCGCTGCTGGTTGCCCTGCTGTTCTTTTTTCTGCCGTACCTGGGCGCATCGTTGCAACCATTGCCGCCTGGCGTCGAAGCGCAACACAACCAGTTGTCCGGCCTCGATCTGTTGATTCGTGAAAACATCGTTCGCTTCTTCAACCCTTTCGACCACGACGCCCCCTTCTACAGCTACTTGTACGAGGTCCCCCGCATCGTCTTGCCATGGGCTTTTCTGCTCGTTGCCGCCTTGCTCTATTACGTACCGAAGTACGCCAAGGCAAGCCAATCGGAACGGTGGTTGCTCGACGCACTGGCTTTTGTTTTTATTTTCTTTACCTTGTCGGGATCGAGGCGTTGGTATTACATCTTGCCGATCATGCCGTTCTGCATGATGTTGATCGGGGCTTACCTGGCCAATGCTGAGTCACATCGATGGCGACGTCCGGCCATTCTTGCAACGCTGGCCGTACTGAGCGTCTCCGCCGTGCTGTTGATCTCGATGCCGATCGTCGTTCGCGCTTACGTCAAGAGTACGTCGTTGCCGATCGAGTTCTGGATTGGCTCGGCGGTCATGTTGTTGGCCGCCGCACTGCTTGCCGCCGCGGCGCTTGGCAAGCACACGACCATCCTGCAACGGATCACCGGCCTGGACAGCATCCCCTCCGGTAATCTCCTGTCAATCCTGCTGCTCCTCTCGGCGCTCGAAATGGCCATCGTTTTTGGCTTGGTTTTACCGGGTATTGACAGCTACCGCCAAATCAAGCCGTTCGCAGTTTCGCTCAACCAGCAGCTGCAAACGAATGAAAAAGTGGCGTTTTACAAACATCCCAACACGACCTTGGTGTTCTATCTCAACCCGAAAGAAGCCATCGCCATCGTCGAGACCAGGCAACAGCTCTCTGATTCAGGCAATCCGCGGGTGATCGTCTCAGAAGACGCTGACGAGGAAGCCTTGTTTCAGGAGTTTCCTGAACTCAGGAGCACCGCACCGCTGCTGAGAACCAGCCGGATTGCCGAAAAGATGTTTTCCGACAAATCGAACCTGGTCGCCTACCGCCTGCCCTGAGGTCAAGATGCTGATCGAAAACACTTGCGCTGCAGCCACAGTGAGACGTTGACCAGCGCAATCATCACCGGCACCTCGACCAGCGGCCCGATCACCGCGGCAAAGGCGACGCCCGAATCGATGCCATAAACCGCCACGGCGACGGCGATCGCCAGTTCGAAGTTGTTGCTGGCGGCGGTGAATGAGAGCGTCGCGCACTTCTCGTAGCTGGCGCCCAGGCGCTTGGTCATGAAGAACGCGAAGAGGAACATCACGACGAAGTAGATCAACAGTGGGATGGCGATGCGCACGACGTCCATCGGGATGTTGACGATCAGCTTGCCCTTGAGGCTGAACATGACGACGATGGTAAAGAGCAGCGCGATCAGGGTCAGCGGCCCGATCTTCGGAACGAAACGGGTGTGATACCAGACCTTCGAGACGAAGCGCAACATGATCACCCGGGTCAGCACGCCGGCGATGCAGGGGATGCCCAGATAGATGAAGACGCTTTCGGCAATCTGCCCGATCGAGATATCGACGATTGATCCGGACAGCCCGAAGAACGGCGGCAGCACGGTGATGAACAGCCAGGCATAGACGCTGAAAAAAAGCACCTGGAAGATCGAGTTGAACGCCACCAGACCGGCGGCGTACTCGGTCGAGCCTTTGGCCAGCTCGTTCCAGACGATCACCATGGCGATGCAGCGCGCCAGGCCGATCATGATCAGGCCGACCATGTAGTCCGGCTTGTCCTGCAGAAAGACCAGCGCCAGCGCAAACATCAGTACCGGCCCGACGACCCAGTTCTGCACCAGCGAGAGTCCCAGCACCTTGCGGTCACGGAAGACGTCGGGCAATTCCTCGTAGCGCACCTTGGCAAAAGGCGGGTACATCATCAGGATCAACCCCGCCGCAATCGGCAGATTGGTCGTCCCGACCTGGAAACTGTTGATGAAGTCCTCGATGCCCGGAACGAAGAAGCCAAGACCGACGCCAAGCGCCATCGCGGAAAATATCCAGACGGTCAAATAGCGGTCAAGAAACGAGAGTCTCCGGCTGATGGCGCTCATCGGCAAGCCTCGTGTATCAGTCGGGCGGCAGCGACGATGTCTTGACGCGACATCGACTCGAGGTCGAGCGCCAGAAAGGCTTTGATCCGTTTTTCGAGCGCTGCGTAGGCCGCTTCAAAAGCCACACGACGCGCCGCTATCGGCTCGACGTGCGCTGGATCGTCGATTCCCCAGTGCGCGGTCGTCGGATGCCCCGGCCAGATCGGGCACGTTTCGCCGGCAGCGCTGGCGCAGACGGTGAAGATGTAATCGAGTTGGGGCGCGCCCGGTGCGGCAAATTCGTCCCACGACTTGCTGCGCGCGTCGCTCGGCGGCGGCACGCCGTGCTTGTCGAGCGTTTCCAGCGCCTGCGGATTGACCTTGCCGGATGGTCGGCTGCCCGCAGAGAAGGCTTGGATGCGCCCTTTGCCCAAGTGGTTGAACAAGGCCTCGCCGAGGATGGACCGCGCCGAATTGCCGGTGCACAAGATCAGCACGTTGATGGGGTTTGCGCTACTCACGAGTTTTTTCCTTTCGGGGTGCAGCGAGCAGGATCGCCGCCGCAACAATCTTCGGTTAGAAAAGCAATCAAGGCATTGATGGTCGCTATTTCGGCACGGTAACGCACATAGCGCCCTTCCTGAACAGTGGTCACGAGACCGGCCTGGGCCAGCGCTTTGAGGTGAAATGAAAGCGTTGGCGCAGGCAGCTCAAGCTGCTCGCCGATGACGCCAGGAGTCAGCCCTTCGGGAGCGTTACGCACCAGCAGACGAAAGACCGCAAGGCGGCTTTCCTGGGCCAAAGCGGCAAGCGCCGCAACTGCCTTTATGTTTTCCATGTTTCCAATAATATGGAAACGTTATCAAAAAGGCAAGAACGACAATCCGGAGCCACAAACGTCCCTGGCCCAAGAGCAAGGATCGCCAAGCTTTTGAAATCGACAAAACAAAAACCCCCAGCGTGGCCAGGGGTTTCCGAGGTTTTTCAACAGCGCTAAAACGTTACTGAGTGAACCGAGATCATTCCCACTCGATCATTAATTAGGTCCTCAAACCCGTATGGGTAAAGGACTTCACTGCGATTGAGATACGGCTTTACCGTCGCTTTTACCGTCGAAACGCTATCCCTTTTGTTGGCGCGGGAGATGGAGCGATTTGCGGGGAAGCGGCGTCTTCGACTGCATTATCAATCACCGAAAAAGGATACCAGAATTGGTGGTCGCAGAAACCGGTCGTGCATAAGATCCCAGTAGCATCGAGCATTGTCTTCCAAGCGTCGAAGAACTACCTTTGAGAAAGCGCCGGCCACCAATATCGATGAGTTGTCGCTTCCTTAGCGCTGAACTGTGTGAGGCCGGTGAAGCATCACGGCAAACCTACTCCGCAAGCCTGAACGCCGAGGCGATACGTTCTTGCTCGCGAGCAGGAATGCCGAGTTGGACGGCAATTTTCCGCCACTGCCTGACGATAGTCTGACTCTGCTCAATAATCTCATTCGCCACCTTGGCCGCGATGCGGAAGTAAGGAGCGACTGCACGAGCCAAGTCGAGATCCAGCGCATTGTCGACTTCACTGACGTTGAGTTTCAAGCTGTGAGAATCTGGCACGGGGTTCATATCGTAGGCCTCGGACAGTCGCCACCCTTTGCCAGGCACCAGGATGAAACCGTGATTTCGCAGGTGGTCGTCAGTATTCGAGACCAGCATGTTGAACACGATGCGCGACCACAACTCCTTGAGATCGACTTCGGTACGCGCCCCCTGCTCGATCAGCACCCGCGCGATTTCGAGATAGCTCGCGCCGCTCGATGCATCGTCGCCGTCCTGATGTCCGGTTAGCGTCATCGCCGATGCGAAGTGCAAGCGTCGTCCTGCCGCGGTGCGATCGAAGCGCTTCACCAGAAAGCTGTGATGCGGATTGGCAAAACGACGCGCCATGCTCTCAGGCACATTCAATCCGCAGGCACGCGCCAGCGTTTGTACCACCAGCTCCCACCCCCCCATGTCATGCTCATCGCGCACGCTCGGGAATTTGGCAATCCACAAATGACCGTCCGGATCAACGACGCTGGCCTTCGGACGCGCGCCGCCGAGCGAGCCCCCCGGTGCAATCAACATGCGCAACCAGTCGTTGCCCGCCGCCGCTGTGTTGTCCTCATCGCGTTCCAGCGCAAGGCTGGCGGCTTCCAATTCGCGCAGTTGCACAAACGGTGGCGCCGCGATGCCATGCCGGTTGTCGAGGAAATCGCCGACATCGTCGCGCCTGAACCGAAGTGCACCGACGCGAAAGGCGTCATGCACCCCGAGCAGGTAATCGGATTCAAACAGGCGGGTGTTCTTGGGCGCCAGCCCCGCTCTCTTCTCGCGCTCCAAGCGGCGCTGCATGAGCAGCCGGCCCCAACGATCCGGGCTGGCATCGGCGAAAACGCCAAAGGTCTCACTGCCCTGCGGCGGATGCTGGTGGCCCTCGAAAAGCCCCAGGCGAGGATCAAGCAGTAGGTTGGCGGTTGCCGGCTGCGCCAGAGCGGCAACGTCAAACTCGAATTCGAAGACTTCGCGCCCGGCACCACGCCGAGCATGCAGTATGCCCAGGCGGAGCGGCGCAGTCACTCCGTCCCAATCGGCATAGACAGCGATGAGAAGTGCCATGCGTTAGCGCCTCTTCTTCGCCGTGGACGTCTTCGGATCGAGAAGATCAGCCAGGGCCTGGGAACGGGTGTAAGCGCTGCTCTCAAGCCAGCGCCCCATATCCTCGCTGGGCTTGAGTTTCTGGTTATCCGGTAAGACCTGGACACCTTGCTGCGCTGAGGCCTTGCTCAATTTGGGGCGCTTGTGCGGTGCCGAACCGGAGAATGCCGACGGCTCGGCGCGTGCTGAGGCCTTGCGGTAGGCAGGCAGTCGAGCATCCTGCAATTCGCGGCCAAGTGGGTCCGTTGCGGCCAACAGATCCAGATCTTTCTCAACGCCGAGCACTTGCATGACGGCCAGGTAAGCCCCCATCGTCACACCGGCGCCGCCCCGCTCCAGACTGCGCAGAGTCATTGGCGCCATGCCAGCACGCTCCGCGACCTGCTTGGCGGTCAGTTGCCGGCGCAATCGGGCCACACGCAAGCGGTCACCGAGCCGGTGGAGTAATTCGGTCGTCGACGGTAGCAAAGGCGCAATTGTTTTAGCCATAGTGCCATTATTTTAGCCATACATATGAAAAAACACCAGAATAACATCACGCCAGACAAGAGGAAGTAACAAGAACGATCATTATTCTGGCGAAAACCAAGAAATATCGACAAAATATTAGCGCTGGAAACTGGCACAAAGTATGCACTCATCAACCCAAGCGCTCTGTAAATACTGATAAAGAGGCCCCGCTCTGAACCGCTCCCGCGCGGGAAAATCCGCTACGGGTATACCCTGCGCGGCTTCCCCAGCGCAACCTGATCGCCTCTGGTTACGTCACAAGATATGACGAATCCGCTACACTTATTGACACTGACCTGCCTCAAATGGTTGCCAACTCTCAGCTAAATAACGGCATCCATCCAGACAGCGGTATTGTCCGTCCAACGCGGTCGTAACAGGGCGTACGGGGGTTACGGAGTGTCGTGAAGCGAGGATCGTAATACGTGAAATTCCCACGGCTCAACCGCTATCGGACTGGCGGCACTAGCAGCAACATGCGGCTCGGCTTGCCACCGCCGCGCACTCCCGACGGACGCGTGTACCGCCTGTCGCCCAACGAGAGCGCGCAACCCCGTCATTTTGTCCTCGGCGAAGTCGTCGCCGAAATTCCACTAACGGATGCGCTACGCGCACGGATGAAGCACGAACCACGGACCTCACAAACAGTCTGCCCCTATAGTGGCACAGTCGCCGACGACGACGTTTTCACACATCCGGACGACGTCAAAGCAGCACTGGAGATGGTAAAGCACGACGCGACTCAGGACATCGAAGAAGCCCTCGCGGAGATGGTCAAGAATGCGTTCAACGGGAGTTCGTCACGCAACGGTCTCGTCAAGATCACGGCGAACGTCAAGCGGAGTACCTCCAGGCCGAAGCCGCGCTTTGCCCGTCAAGATCTTATGCGCGAGTTGGTATGTGACCATTGCGGACGTGACTACGGCGTCTTCGCGATAGGCCTCTTTTGTCCAGACTGCGGGGCGCCGAATCTACGGCTGCACTTCGCTCGCGAAGCCGAGCTGGTCGACGATCAGGTGTCGCTCACGGAGAATATTGGCACCGAGAAGGAAGAGCTTGCTTATCGTCTCTTGGGTAACGCCCACGAAGATGTTCTCACCGCGTTCGAGGCGACGCTGAAGACTGTCTATCTCTATGGGAAGACGCAGGCCGACACCGATCCGCTCCCGAAGATCGGCAACGACTTCCAGAACGTCGACAAGGCGCTCAGGCGCTTCGATGAACTCGACCTTAACCCATTCGAGGACCTCTCAGAGTCCGAGATAGCTGCATTGCGCCTCAACATCCAAAAGCGCCATATCATTGGTCACAATCTCGGAATCGTGGACGACAAATTCGCGACTCACGCGAATGACGCCAAGATCGGCGAGACCGTATATCTCGTCGGAGAGGACATCAGGCAATTCGCCGCGATCAGCCAGAAGGTAATCGACAAACTCGACACCTGGCTGGGCGGTTCACCATCACCGACGATCAATCATTCGCCGCTGCTGTTCACGCTCAAGGACCCAAGCATGAATCCGGACGACCCGAGAAACCTCATGGCGCTTGATCTCCAGCTCTCGCTGCTCGCTCGCAAGGTTGGCGTCTGGGTGGCAGAGCAATGCTCCGACGGTCGGCGCAATTTCGTCGATATCGATAAGCTCAAAGTCGCTTTCAAGGAAAACTATAGTGGTCCCCGGTTTCAAGACAGCGGTTTAAGCTGTACGCTGTCATAAGGGAAAAGCGATGAGCGAAGCGAAGACGCGGAAGTTTCACAGTCCGGAGTTCAAGGCCAAGGTCGGGTTGGA
>Ga0316604_10000656_pt1 | contig 38781 bp, 58 predicted proteins | sample OWC_soil_day20_C_FD_207650 | JGI IMG/M metagenome (GOLD analysis project Ga0316604, IMG submission 207650) | Wetland soil microbial communities from Old Woman Creek delta, Ohio, United States - OWC_soil_day20_CT | ecosystem: Environmental > Terrestrial > Soil > Wetlands | place: USA: Ohio... | reverse complement strand
TCTTTGATATGTCGGGGGCTTGAGCTTCTGGATTCTGCATACCCGTCCCAGCCCTGTCAATGCATTTGCATGCATAATTAGGGCCCCTGCGAGGCACCCTCTATGTACATTGTTGCAATCGGCTGGATAATTGCATCACGAAGTACACATTTCATAGCCATGACATAAAATGCCAGCATGGCCAATGTATATAGCTACCTCCGCTTCTCATCCATCAAGCAGGCTGCCGGCACCAGTATAGACCGCCAGCTCGACTATGCTCAACGCTGGGCCGCTGAAAACGGCCTGCCGCTCGACGAGTCACTCACCATGCGTGACGAGGGGCTGAGCGCCTACCATCAGCGCCATGTGAAGACCGGCGCCCTTGGGGCTTTTCTACAGGCAATCAATGAAGGGCGCATTCCACCCGGGTCTGTTTTGATTGTTGAGGGGTTGGATCGCCTCTCCCGCGCTGACCCTATCGATGCCCAGGCGCAACTTACCCAGATCATCAATGCCGGCATTACGGTAGTGACAGCCGGCGACGGGAAGCAGTACAGCCGCGAGAAGCTGAAAGCGAACCCGATGGACATCATCTATTCGGTGCTGGTGATGGTCCGCGCAAATGAGGAGTCGGAGACAAAGAGTAAGCGCGTCAAAGCGGCGATCAGGAAGCACTGCGAGGCATGGCAGGCAACTGGAAAGATAACTGCAGGACGCATGGGGCGGCCGCCTTCCTGGCTTCGGTGGATCGACGGCAAATGGGAGATCATCGAAGAGCGCGCCGAAGGCATCCGCACCGCACTCGACCTCTTCGGCCGCGGCTGGGGCCATTTCAAGATCACTGAGGCGCTGCTGGAACGCAAACTCAATCTCGGTAATGGTCCGCCGAATTCGAACCAGCTTTACCGCATCATCCGAAACACGGCGCTGAAGGGCGTTAAATCACTCGAACTCGAAGGCGATACTCATGAACTCACCGACTACTACCCTGCCCTGGTAAGCGCGGCACAATGGGCAAGCCTTCAGGACATCATGAACCGCCGAGCCCGCGCCGGAAGCGGTGGCCCGAGCAAGATCGTCGGAATGCTTAGCGGCTCCGGAATAGCAATCTGCGGCTATTGCGGCTCTGCAATGGTTGCGAACAATGTGACAACCAGAACTCGCTCCGACGGCTCGCTTTCAGACGGAAATCGACGGCTTATTTGCTCATCAAGCGCCGCTCGAAGCCCGTGCCCGCTCCCATCAAGCGTCAGTGCAGCAGCCCTTGAGCGCGCAATCATGAACTACTGCTCAGACCGACTTAACCTGCGCGCACTACTCGATAACTACGGCGGGCAGACCGAAGCACTGCGGGGCAGGCTGGCACAATTACGGGGCGAGGCAGCAAAAATCAATGCCAAGATTGATCGATTGACCGAATTGCTGCTCACGACCGACGAGACTGACACCCCGGCGGCACTTATTCGCAAGATGCGAGATCTAGAAGCAGAACAAGCTGAATCTGGGAAGGCAATACGGCACCTTGAACAACAGTTGCTCGCGCTGGACACAACCCCTACCCCGGCTGCAGCCGAGGCATGGGAGGCATTGCGCCAGGGCGTCGAAGCAATGGACTACGATTCTCGCGTAAAGGCCCGGCAACTAATCGCCGACACCTTCGAACGCATCGTGATTTTCTCGCGCGGCACGAAACTTGACCCGCGCAGCCCAATCATTGAAATGCTGCTCGTCGGCAAGGGCGGCGGAAGACGATCCCTGCGCCTTGATAGGAAGAGCGGGATGCTGATCGACATGATCAGAACCGGCGAGGAAGCCACGGCAACCACAGCCTAGCCCAGTTGAGTTGACAGCGCGTAGCCGCTTCAGAACAAGACTGCCAGGCAGCCAAGAGCGGCGGGTGATCAGCTTTCCACTTCGCCAGGCTGATGATTTGCGCATCCATTTCGACTCCCTTCTATCGTGCGTGAAGCCCTATCAGGATGACGACCCTGTCGTGATCGTCGTGGGTCAGTTTTTGCGGCGGGGCAGCAAGCAAGTGCTCGCGCATCTCGATGTGATACCGGCCGTGTTCAGGGAACTCCGCCCGGTGATTGGTGAGATAGACGATCAGCTCGTCCAGCGTCATCGGCGGGTTCATTCCGGCCAGGCGTCATTCAAGGTTTTGGCACTGGAGCCGAATCGATCAGCCGCTTCTGCCACTGCTTGATATTCATCCGAGCACTGGCTGAATACGACAAGGGCTGATTCGGCAGTTCCACGGCAGGCTTCGACGGTAGCGACGGAGAGTCGACCACGGAGGGCGGCGACGGTGTCGCGCAGGCCGATAGCAGCAGCATTGGCAGCAGCATAATCAGCGCGGATTTTCTTTTCACGTTCGGCGGCGGCATGTTGAGCCTCGTTGAGTTGTTGCTGCATGGATCGTTCTTTTTCGCGGTTTGCCATGGCCGCATCAAATGCAAGCTTGGCCTGGGCAACCTTAGCGGCATCCCACTTGTGTTGCACCTGGTCGCGACCAGAGATGCAGCCTGCAGAGAAAGCCGCGGCGAGAAAGGCAATAACAGCCGCCGCCCGGATGATCAGCGGGTTCAGCATGCCAACACCTTTTTAGCGCGCTCGAAATAGGCGAGTCGGCTGGCGTAGCCATTGAGACCGCCATTGATACGCTTCGTGATCGTCTGGAAGCTATTTGGGCAGTCGGCCAGAACGTTCAGGCCATTCGACCACCAAAACCATGCCGCAGATCGCGCGGCAGCAACCGGCTCCTCAAGCAACTCAGGCTGTTTTATCAAGGTCTCGGCATCGCCGAATAGGGCGCGACTACATTTGACATAGTTATCGCGCCCGGTGACTTGGATCAACCCCCTTCCCTTGTACATCTGACCATCGCCGTCGGCTTCCGGCGTATTACCCAAGCGGGCAGCCAGTCGACCGGTATCGTAGGCCGCACCGCTCGCCAACTCACGGACGTTTTTCAGTTCAGTCGATTCATGAGCGACCTGAGCAAGGAAAGCCGACACCCGACTTGGCGTATCAATTCCAAACTCTTCCATCGCCTTGTTGAGCGGTGTAACCCACTGCTCAACGCGCGGTTTTGAGTAGGGCATGATCGACAGTAACTGCTCACGCGTGACGTGCATTGCGATCTCCTTCTGTAGGCGAAAGACCGGGCTTATAGAAACGGGGCGGGCAGCTATCAGACCAGTGCCGGGCAGTGATAAGCTGGACAATGACAATGGCGGCGATCAGAACAATACTGAAATGGTCCGGCCGATAGCCCCAGACGATCGGCGCACACATTCCAAGGCAGGCCACCAGGCCGAGCACCCAGAAAGCTGCCCGAACATCCATCCGCACCTTCTCGCAGGTGCGGACAGCTCGGTAAAAGACGGTGTAGAACAGAACCACGCAAAGCAATTCGTGCGCGATCAGCAAGGCGCCGTTGCTCATTTCCTCTCTCCAGCAAACCTACCGATCAGCAGCCCCGCCGCCGAGCCGACGGCGTCGAATACCGGACGCCAACCATTGCCGAGGGCACCAATGATCAGCGCGACCGGAGCCAGCGACTCATTAACTGGAAACCCCCATTGCCGCTCGATGAGCCCAGCAAGAAACGCCGTCAGGACTATGGCAGTCAGAGTGCAGCGAAGTAGCAACCAGGCACCAGAGAGCTTTGTTTCGGTAGTGCTGGCGCTTAGCGGCCACATGGCACCGGCCAGCGATGCAAAGGCAATCAGCGCGTACGGACCAGCCAGCGGGCCGAGTAAAGCGATGGACAGGACGGTTAGACTAAAGCCTGCAGATGTCGATGGCTCCGCCATTGTTATTCTCTCCATTCGATTGGCTATCAAAATGAAGAAGGCCGCACGGGGCGGCCTTCGACGTTGCTACAGCAAGACGGGGCGGGCGGTTCCGCCGGGGCCAGCATCCAGAGATGCTGCGGCGTAATTCGATGCGTCGCCTCAGGTCGATACAACGGCGACTCCCCTTGCGCGAAGGCCCACGCCACCAGCTCTGAGCAGAACCAACTGTCCTCTTCCTGCCAATCTCGATGCATGAGCAGGCCGAACAGCGCCGTGAGATCGTAGGGCTTGCCCACCTGGGAGCGGGCGGCCTTGATGACCTCGGCCGGCGAGTGGCACGGCAAATCGACGATAACGTGCGCCGAGTGCTTGGCGATGACCTCGGCGAGCGGAGCAACCCGCACGGCTGGCCAGGTCGCCTCAATCACTTCGTCGCCATCCACCAGCGCCACGTGCGACCACTGCGACCAAGTCACGGCACGGATCAGCACAGCACCGGGCAGCCTCGACGTGCAGAAGAGAACGCGCATGGCGATTACCCCTCGAAGGTCGCCGGCCAGCCGCCGGAGAAATTGTAGGCCGACGGTTCGGAACCGGCCTCCATGGCCGCCTTGTGGGTTTCGGCGGCGGCGAAGATAGCCTGATCGTTGGCGGCGCCGGCAGCAAGAATTTCCTGGGCCAGTGTCGGCGTCATGGCGACGAAGGAGCCGTCCATGGATTTCCACTGGAGGTTCGCCGGGATGTTGGCACCGAGAAGCACTAGGCCCAGCTGCTGCGAGCGGCTCTTTTGGTCGGAGTGGAACCACTTGGCGCCAACCTTGTAGCCCCCCTGGTCAGTGCGGCGGTCGCGCTCGGCTTTGATCCACGCCCAGACTTCATCCGCCGTCGCTTTTCGAGGAGCCAACAGAACCGGAAATCCATTGTCATCGCTGCCAATACGTTTGCCGGCTGCCTCACCAGCCAAAAGCTCCGCGTGCCGATCACTGGAGATTTCAACGCCTCCGTTGTCATCAAGCGCAAACGAAAACCGACCGTCTTCTTTGACCCATTTTGCAAACATGCTGGCTCCTTACTTCCCGATTGCGATCCACCAAGCGCCGATGTTTTGAGCGCTGGTCCATGAATTTTGAAGTGCGACTGACATTCCGGTATTTGTCGGCGTACCGTAAATGCTGGCCCCCGTATACGAGATTGCGGTTGGATTGAACGACCCAGACCCCCAGCTCAGCACGGAATTCGGGAAAGCGAGCGGGAATGTCACTGATCCAGTATTGGCACTCCCTGAGCCAACCGATTGAGCAGCTATCTGTCCCCACTGAACGATCCACCCCCACAGCCAGGACGGGAATTTAATGTAGCCGTTTGCCGAGAAGCTGTAAGCAAACCCGGCGGCTGACGCGATGTTCGACATGGCCGCACGGACCCACCCAGTGGTAGCCACCCTCGTACTGTCGTCCGAAACTGCCTGAGTGATAAAAACACCGGCGGCCCGCAGCGCCAGGAGCAACTGGTTTAGCGTACCGGAAGCAGGCGTAATGCCGGCCGCTACAATGATCGCCATCAGCTCTTCCATGATCATGTGATACCAGTACGCTCCTGGCTTGGTGGCCGGCGTCCCGGCACCTGCGTTGCCTCCCGTCGGATACCCAACCGACGGACTGGCCGGCGCAGAAGGGGCAGTACCGGCAGCACCGGATGCATATGAGCGATCCATGTTTTCTCCTTTTAGGTGTAACTAAACAGAACAGAGGTATGCGCCGGCTTGAGGCGATTGATCACGCACTCAAGCAAGGCATTCCCCCAAGTGGCAATCGGGTCTTCCACCGTGCTCTCGACAGTGATGTCGGTCACCGTATTGAGCGCGGCATTCACTTGCCAAGCGAAATTCCAATGAACGTCGTAAAGCGAGCACTCGACGTCGTCATTGACGGTGTGCGCATGAAATTCTGTGATCGTGATGGCGTAGCCGAGCGCTGCGGCCAGGCCAATGAAGTAGGCCGGCGACTGACCGCCCAGCGTCGTTAGACGGCCGATCAGGGCGGCGCGGCGCTGGGCCATGGCCTGCTCACCGCCGAAGGCCTCGGCGCAGGCATCCGGCAGACCAGCGACACGCTCGACATCGGCGAACAGTTCGCCGACGCTGCGCGGATCCGCCTCTTCCAGCACCTGCAGAGCACGCCCGTCGACGCGGGCCAGCTCGACGGCCAGTGCGCCAAGCTGCCGCGACAGCAGCGCGGCGTCATCCGTCGGCCAAGCCGGCCCGGGCGGCAGCAGCGCTTGCAGCTGACGCAGGTAGTCGGTGGAAGTCAGGCCCATGTGATGGTTCCCAGAATTGCCAGCTGGCCGGCGTCGTGCGAAATATTGGCCGTCGGGCTGGTCAGCGCATGATCGGCTTCACCGGCGGCGATGCTGATCGCTTCGCGCAAGCGGCTGATCAGAATCGTGCCGCCCGGCACCGCCTCACGGCGCAGCAGGTCGGCAACCTCCACTTCGATCGAAGCGCGCACGGCCGCCGTGTCCGGCACCAGGTCGGTGATCGTCAGGTCGAGCGGCACAGCCACCGGCGCCACCACAGTGACCTGCGCCGTCACCGGCCGCAGCGCTTCGAGGTGCGCCTGCACCACGGCCACCTCGCCGGCATCTGGGATCAGGCTGGTATCATCGTCACGCACGAAACGGATGGTCACCGTACCAAGTCCGAGTTCCTGAGGATTGACCCAGGCGCGGGTGACGCCTTCCACCTGCAGCGCCCAAGCCTCGTAGTCGTAGGCGCAGCCGCCCTGCGGCGGCTGCTGGATGCGACTAATGACGCGGCCGCGCAGCGCCTCGTCGTCCTCGATATCGGAACCGCCGACCAGGCCTCCGCTGGCGACGGTCGCCGCCGACTGCACGCCGGCGATCGGCGAGACCAGCGACAACGGCGTCCCGGCGACGAGATTGCCGGCGGCGCCGGCGTCGACCGCAGCGGCAGCGGCGCTGCCAGTGCTGGCGGCTAGCGTAACTTCCTCGGTGGTCGCCACCTGCACGCCGGCCGCGGTTTGCAGCACGGTGCCGGCTGGCACGACGCTGCCGCTGATGCCAGTAAAGTTCACCGTCCCGGTAGCCGCGGCAGCCAGCTTACGCCCCTCCATCAGCCACAGCGAGGCGTGGCGTTCGAGCCACTCGGCCTCCGAGGTGTCGGGCAGGATCTGGCGCGACAGCCAGTCGATGTAGCCGTAGAGGCCGTGGGCAGCACCGGCCAGCACGCGCGCCAGCACTTCGGCATCGGCACGGCGCAGCAGTTCGTCAGCGGACAGGCGCGAAGTAGTATCGGCCAGCGTGCGGTTGATCAGCTCGGTCAGGGTCGGGCGAGCGAAAGCCATGAATACTCCTTACTGGTTTTGCAAGCGCTGCCAGACATCGGCAAAGCGCAGCTCGGTGAGCCGGCGGTCGGCGCGGCTGATGGTGACGACCAGCGCCATGCCGGCCATGCCGTAGCGTTCAACGGCGACCTCGACGGCCGCCGCGACCTGGTCATCAACCAGCCATTGCAGCGCCTCGCTGGCGTATTCGCGGGCGCGGTTAAAGGTTTCTGGCAGCATCTTTTCGCGGCCAAGCAGCCACAGCCGCGAGCCGATGCGATCGCCATTGACGCCGGCCGCGGCATCGCCCCACCAGCCCTGCCGGCCGCCGTCGACCGGATCGTCCGGATTGGCACGGCGCCAGGTGAAGAGGCTGATGATCACCGCGCGGATCAGCGGGTCATCGTCGACCAGCGGCGAGCCGTCCACGCCGTCGACGATGACGGACAGGTCTTGTACGAGTGCGGTCATTACATATCCTGGTTCGGTTGATCGGTAGGACCACCGCTATCGTTTTCCGGATGGTTGTGGCCGTTGTAGATATCCCGCATGCCGGCCATCGTTCGCCCGCCTTGTTCGCAGCGGTCCTTGATGTCGCCAGTGCATTCGAGCAGCGGCACATCGGCTCGCACCTTCGGCGCGTTGGTCAGCAGGATGGGCAGGCCAGCACCATCGATGACGATACCGTTACGCGTCAGATGCACCTTCTGTCCCTGGTCGTCATAGATCGCCACCTCGCCGGCCGCCAGGCCGACCAGGCGAAAGCGCCGATCAACTACCGCCAGCGCGATGCCGTGCGAGCGATCGCCATCGACGAAACCGACCGCCGCCTCGGCCCCGGGCAGCGCGTGCGCTGTGTAGCCGTAGGACTCGAAGTGCTCGACGTTGTCCTTGCCCTCACCGGCCAGCAGCTGAATCTGCACCGTCTGCATCTTGAGCCCGGCATTGACCGCCGAGACGACACCGCGGCTGAACAGGTTTTGCAGCCCGCGCGCCAGCGGCGCCAGGACCCGGCCTAATCCACGGCTCATTTCTTGTCTCCCGGCCAGAAGCTGACCCACTGGTCAACGCCACTGATATCGGCCCCAGCCGCCTTGCGCTTTTTCTCGGCAGCCACTTCAGGCGGCTCGGCTTCGTAGCCTTCCGGCGGGCCGACGCGCAGCGTGCAGGTCGTGCCGCTCTCGTCGAGCCGGTAGGTCACCTCGGCGATCAGCATGTCGCGATCCAGCCGCAGCAGGCTGTCGCGCACGCGCACGATGCGATTTGGCAACCACAGCGAACCGTCACTCTGCCGCCAGCCCTGCACGGTGTAGGTTGTCTCGAGCGCCTTGGTCAGGCGCCTGGCGCGCTCGTAGGTCGCTCGCCGGCTGCAGCTGCCGCCGTCGCTCTGTCCCTGCTGGCGCACCAGCATCACGCGCCGGCGAGGGATGTTGGCATCGCGCTCATCGGCCACCGCGCTACAGGCTTGGCCATAGGCTTCGTCGGTGCCAGAGCGCTGTCCCTTGACGCGGTATTGACTGAACACGTCCTTGAAATCGAAACCAGCATCGGCCTTGAGCACGTTTTCCCCGAGCTCGAGCGCGTCGACCGCGCGGACGCGGCTGGGAACGGTCAGCACCAGTCGACCATCGGCATCGTCGGTGGCCAGCACCTGGCGCAACTTGAGCAGGCGATCGAGCGATTCGAACGCCGTCTCGCCCTGCTGGATCTGGTGCTCGGCGATCGCCGCTCCGGTATTGGCATCGGTGACGACCGCGATGTCGTATTCGCCAGCCAGCGCCTTGGCGATCGCCTCGAGGCGCAGGCCGCGCCACTGCCCGGGCTCATTGATCGCCGCGCAATCGACCAGGTCGGCAGTGATGCTACGCCCGGCAATCGACACCGATACCTGCTGGTCGTCGTAATTGACCGGGATGGCATCGACGCTACCGGTCAGCACCTTGTCGCTGCCGATCCAGACCTCGCAGCGGTCGAAGGGCTTGATGCGCTGCACCAGCTCGCCGGACCCCGGCCAGCGGTCGGTCACGCTGAGCCGAAAATCTCGCGCCACGCGCTCAACGCCGGCGGCGATCTCGACCGATAGCCAGCCGCCATAGTCAGTGCCGTTGATGCGCAGGCGCACCAGGTTGCGCGGATCGATGCTCATGCGGAAAGTACCTTCAGAGGTTCGGCCGGCACGAAGCCGGGATGGTGAATCTTGTTGCGCGCCGTAATCTCACCGTCGCGCGCCACGTCTTCGTACAGCTCGTAGGCCAGCACCAGGGCCGGCAGCGGTTCGGCTGGCGTCACCAGCTGCAGCCGCGCGGCGCCGTCCAGGCGCTCGCCGATATCCTGATGCACGGCGGCACGTGCGTCCTGCAACACCGTATAGAGCACGTCGTCGGCGGTCAGCGATTCCGCGTCCAGCGCCTTGGCCAGGTCGCGGCGCAGCGCCACGGCATCGTCATGCACCGGCAGCGGCATCGCCGCCACCATGCTCGTCGCTTGCACCAGCAGCGCCTGGCGCAGCAGTGCATTGACCGCATCAGCGTTGTCGATCATCTGCTGCCGGGCGGGCGTCACCATCGCCACCGGCTGCGCTGGCGGCGGGTAGCTCGCCACCGCGGCGACAGTGCCGGACACGGCGCGGTGATTGGCCGCGTCGCCGTCGCCGAAGCGGCCGGCAACCATAGCCGCCAGCCCCTTGCCCAGGCTGAACAGATCCATGACCTGCCCAGCCAGCGAGGACGGCGTGCGAACCAGCGAACCCAGCTCGCTCGACAGCCCGTCGACCGGGCTCTGCAGGATTCGCCCAACGCGACCGGCGATGCCACTGAGCTGACCGAGGCCGCCGGAGAGTTTGGCCACCGCATCGTCCGAGACAAAGGACGGCAGGCCATCGACGGAAAAGCGCTTGGCGAAATCGGTGATCGCCGACGTTCTCAGCTTGTCGGCAGCCAGACCGGTCTTGACGCCTGGCGCCGACTTCGAGGCGGGGAACTGCAGCTCACCGGCCTCGACGAACACCAGCGAGAACCGGCACAGGCCGCCCTCGTCGTTGCTGTGCGCCACCCGCGCCGGCTTGGCGATGACCTGCAGCGAGCCGTACCAGGGATGGACCAGCGCGCCAGGCCCCGGCGCTTCGAGCGCGGCCAGCAGCGCATCGCGCCCAGCCATGTAATCCGGCCCGATGATGAAGCCCGGGATGTTGATTTCCCGGGCCGCACGGCCGAGATCCTCGGCGAACGGCTTGTCGCGTTGCGGGTACTCGAACACCTGCACCCGGCGCCCGACCGTCATGTCGTCGGACTCTACCTGGAACGGCACGCCACGGAACGAGGCCGGCCGCAGCTTGTCTTTCCATGCCATCAATAAGCCCCTACCAGTGCGTTGCTCGAATAGCCGACGTCAGGATTCATCGCCAGCCCAGGTTGATTGGTCTTGCCAGGTGCCACGCGCATGCCGGCCGGGGCGTTTTCGAAGCGGACCAGCATTTCGCCCTGGACATCGGTGCGACCAGGCTGGCCGGCCATCTGCCGCAGGATCGACGGACGACCACCACCGCCCAGCAGAGCTGGCGCCGACGCCGCCCCGCCGACCTGCTGCTGCGTAACATTCACCGAGCCGCCGCCCAGCCAGTCAGGCACCAGTGACTTGAGCCAACTGGCCATTTCGCGGATCTTGTCCGGCAACCAGTTGAAAAAATCGACGAACCAGCCCTTGATCGTTTCCCAGTTGTCGTAGAGCAGCCAGCCGGCGGCAACGATGGCCGAGATCGCCAATCCGATCGGGTTGAGCAGGAACAGCCGGCCGACAATCGCGATGGCCTTACCGACCCCCAGGATCGCGCCGCCGATTGCCGACCAGCCGCCGACGGCCGCGACCAGACTCACACCCAGTTTCAGCAGCGCCGCGCCGATCAAATACACCGGCGCCAGGATGTTGACCGCAAGGATGGCGCCGAAGGCGATGGCTACCCCCTTGATGCCGCCGATCGCCTCGACGACGGACTTGATTCCCGCCGCCACATCCTTGATGTCCTGCCAGACACCCTTCCAGTCGACAGCATCGACCCAGCTTTTCATTTCCCGGAAGGCGCCGACGAGCTCATCGGAGATGGTTTGTGCCAACGCCTTGAGGCTGCCGTCATCAGCCATCTGGTTGAGCCTTTCCAGCAGCCCGCCCAGTTCGGTCTTGAGAAAGCCGAACAGGCCGGCATCGCCGACCGACAGCAGGAAGCGGGCGACGCTGTCCTTTAGGTTGGAAAACATGCCGTCCCAGGTGCCAGCCAGCTTGTCCATGGCGCCGCCGTAGCGCTTGTTCCAGATGCCCTGGAGGGTGCTCTGGATCATGGCCTTGTTGTTGGCGTCCACCTTGGCGGCCATGGTCTTGCCGTTTTCCGTCCAGGTATAGACGATCTTCTCGCCCACCTTGGCGGCCTTGATACCGAACTCCTTGAGCCGCTCGTTCTCGCCGGTCATTGCATCGGCCAGCGCTTCGACGGCCTGCTCGAGCGGCTTGCCCATCGCCGCCGCGGCATCGCCGGCCGACTTGAGGGCACCGCTTTGCGGATCGATGCCGTAGGCCTTGAGCTTGACGAAGGCGTCCGTTACCTCCTGCAGCTCGTAGGGCGTCTTGGTCGCGAAGTCGCTGACCCAGCCCATGCTGGCCTTGGCCTTGTCGCTGCTGCCTTCGATCGTCTCCAGGATGGTCTGGAACTTCTCGAACTGTGCAGACGTCTGCACCACCTTACCAACCAGCCCACCGAAGCCAGCCGCCGCGCCGAGGCCGACCACGGCCCCGAGTGGCGCGACGATACCGCCCAACGTGTCGCGCAGCTGGGCGCCAGCGTTGCCGATCTCCGACACCGCCTTCTTGGTCGCCCGGCTGGCCCGATTGATGTTCTTCAACACCGGCGACAGCTTGTCGACCGCAGAGATCACGGCCTTTAGGTAGGCATTACCCGCCATCTTTCAGCTCCTTGTTGATGCGTTCGGCCTGCCGCTCCCACGCCAGGAGGCGAGAGAGCGGCAGGGCCATGGTTTCGGTCGGGCTGACCTTCCAGAAGCAGGCCAGCTCGAAGGCGAGGTCGATCAGTTCGTCGCCGGCGCGTCCGTACCGCCGAAAAAACCGAGAACAGCCCCCATCGCCGCGTTGTAGTCGGGCATGGACAGTTGCTTGACGGACGACGGCGGGATGCCGGACAAGCGGGCGATCAGCTTGCTGACCGCGGCTGCCTGCGGAATCACGCTGGCACCGTTGATGGCCAGCGGATAGCCGCAGTGCTCGACGTCGCCGCCGTTCGGCTCGCGCAGAGTCAGCTGGTCGATTTCGGCACCATGCGCGGTGACCGGCTTGGTCAGGGAGATGGTTACCTCGCTCATTGCCAGATTCCCTTCGTGCCTTCGAACTGCAGCTCGATCGTGCCCTCTTCGCCATTGATGGCCGGCTCACCGACCATGTAGGCGCCGGACAGCACGTAGGTCGTGCCGTTGGCCAGTTCGGCGGTGATCGTCATGTCGGTGGATTCGGCCAGCGTCTTGCGCGGGAAATCCGGCGTCACGATGGCCGTCAGCTTGATGTACGGAACGCGGGCAGTTTCCTTGTAGCCGGCTGGGCCGCCACTGCCCATCACCGTTTCGCGGTTGGTATCGGAGGCGGGGCACTCGACCCCGCCCTGCACTTCCAGTTGAGCGGAATCGGCTTTGACCCAGCAGATTCCGGCGACACGTTTTGCCATGTTCATTGACTCCTATCAGGCAGTGGCGGGGTATTGCAGGCGGAACTGGGCCAGCACGGCGAAGACGCGCAGCTGGTTGACCAGGTCCGGCGGGAACAGCACGTTCAGGCGGTTCGGGTTGCTGGCATCGCGCTCGACGATCAGGTTCTGGGCGAACAGGTCGGCGTTCTCGACGATGCCGTTGGCTTCCATCTCGGCATAGGCCGCGGCCAGCTCGGCGCGGATGACCTTGGGCGTGACAATGGCCTGGCCGGCGCCGAAGCGGGTACCGTCGTTGGCCAGCTTGTGGCGCGGGTACTTCTGCGTAATCCGGTAGCGGAGGTTGCGCAGCACATAGGCCAGCGTGTGCAGCGTCTCGCTGTCAAGGTAGCTGGGGTCCGGCTGGTTCCAGAGATTGACCTGGTAAGTGGTGATCGCCCGCTCGACGCGCACCGCACCGCCACCGACGTAGCTGGTGGCCGCGCCGTTGGTCAGCAGTGTCTGGCGCTCCGAGATCAGGAAGCGCTTTTCCTGCGGCGCTGGCAGGATGCCGATCAGCTCGCCGGTCTGCGTCGGCCGTGCCGGGTCGATGGCGATGAACTTGGCGTTGCGCGCACCATAGGCGGCGGCGTACTCCCAAGGCGTGTTCGGCACCTCGGCTTCGTAGCCGGCGATGGTGACGTGCTGGTCGTTGCGGGCGCTGGTCAGCGTGGTGATGCCGACCAGCGTGCCAGGCTTGGCGGCGTACACATGGCCATAGAGCTGCTTGGACCAGGACCAGCGGCCAGTGGTGTCGTTCATCAGCGCGCCGAAGGCATCCAGCGTACCGGTGTCGGTGTAGGGTTCGACGATGAAGTCGAACTCCTCGTCCCCCAGCGCCGCCAGAGCCGCCGTCAGACTCGGATTGGTCGCACCACCGTTCATGGCATTGAGCGCCACCCCCAGGCCGGCCGGCGTCGATTCGCCGCCCAAGTTGCCACGGTAGTTGAGCTGCAGGCGGATCGCGTTGCCGGCCTCGCCCTTGTGCCGGGCGGTGAGCGTGACGGTGCCGGCAGCCACGCCGGCGGTGACCGGCAGCTCGCCATTGGCGTTGATCGCTGCGGCGAGCGCGGTGGCCACGGCGGCGGCGGCCTCGTTGGCGGCCACGGCCAGCTGCACGCGCTGGGCACCGATGTACAGGTTCAGCGCACCGACCGCGGTGGCGGCACCGGTGAGCACGACCGTGCCGGTAGCGGCGACGCCAGCTTCAGCATCATCGATGGCGACGCACCAGATCTCGCCGAAGTCGTCGTTGGCACGATAGACCTCGTGCATGCGGGCCAGCATAGAGCCCTGGCCGAACAGCACACGCGCTTCGTCGGTGCGCGAAACCAGCATCGGCACATTAGCGGCAGCACTGCCGGCGACCAGCTTCTGGCCGATCAGCAGGGTCTTGAGGTTCTGCTCGAAGTAGCCGGCCTGCGAGTTATCGACCTCGGCGTAGAACAAGGGGACCCGGATCGAGGCCGGGATGTTGCTGTAGCTGATCATTTGGCTTTGCTCCCTTTGGCGGGCTTGGATTGCTGGTCGACCGTGACGACATCGCCGTCGGCGATGCGGCGCAGCCAGTACTGGTCTAGGTCGGCAACGGGACGACCTTCGGGCGGCAGGACGCCGCCCTTTTCGGGATCCGGCACGCGCCGGCCCGAGATGGGCTTGATGAACATGGGAAAGCTCCTGGTTAGGGCGGGTCGAGCGTGATGCGCTGGCGGGCCGCGGTGCGACCATCCGGCGTCGGGTTCTCGGCGCTGATGCCGGCCGGGTTGGCGACGTCGTCGAGGTGGATTTCGGTCAGCGCCGGCAGCGCGGCCAGATCGATGGCCTGCCAGGTATCCGGATCGGAGGTGTCGTCACTGCCGATCTCGAAGGCGGCGGAGAACTCGAACTGGTACCAGAGGCGGGCGCGATCGAGGCCCAACAGGTTGCCGCCGCCGTATTCGATACCATCGTAGTCGTCGCTGATCTGCCAGCCGAGCAGCGCTTTCCACAATTCGCGGCGCAAGGCATGCACGGCGGTCGCCGCGCCCTGCCCGCGCTCATCGGCGGTATTGCCGAGAGCGACGATGACGGCGAAGGCATCGGTAATGCGCTGCCGGTAGCCTGTGGCGCTGCGGTTCTGGTCCGGGTTGTCGTCAAGCGGGATGACGTAGGCGCACGGCACCAGCAAGTTGGTCTTTTCCGACAGCAGCTGAAACTGGGCGGCGCCGGCGACGCGGCCAGCGAAGCTGGGGCAGCGCAGGCGCAGAGCGGCGATGATCGGGTCAAGGTTCATTTGCGGGCGATCAGGGCATCTTGTAGGGCATTAGCCAACACCTGGCGGGCGTTGGCCTTGCGTTCCTCGAGGGACTCTTCCATATAGTTGGCGCGCGGTGCGACACGCCAGCCACCGGCCGCCCGCGCCATCGTTTCCTTGGCACGCTGGCCACGGCGTCGGCGATTGCTGATACCGAGCCCTTCGCCAGGCGCCAGGCGCTTCATTGCCGAGCCTTGGCGCACCCCGGCGTTGAGGAAGGCCGGGTAAAAATCCTTGCCCATGGCTTCCGTCTTATCCGGGCGGATGCTGACCAGCAGGCCGGGCTTGCTGACGCGGTAGTTAATCGCGCGCTGCAGCGTGCCGGACTGCTTACCCGGCGCCTTGCCAGCCTCCGACACGGCCCGCCGCGCCACTTTCCTGCGGGCGACCTTGCGGATATCGGCGCCGATCTGGCGCATGGCCTTGCGGATCTGGCGCCGGTCGAAATCGAGGTGACTATGACCTTCCCAGAAGACCGAGGCGGCGAAGTAGTTGCCGTTGTACTTGGTGCCGATCATGCGATTACTCCAAGCGCCTCGACCTCAAGAACAAGAAAGCGGCGCTTACCGTTGAGATCGGACGCGCGCTTGACCCGGAAACGCAGGCCAACGTGCTCGGCCACATGCTCGCCGGTGATGGTGATTTCGTTGATCGCCGCCGTGCGGCGCACAGTGACGCGGTGCGTGACGCCGTTATCGATCTGCTGCGTACCCCAGAAAATCGCCGAGCCAACCGGCTCGATGCTAGCCCAGACGGTGGCGCCGGCGTCAAAGGTGGCATCGATACCGAAGCCGGCGGCCGCCACGTCCTGCCACTTGCGCAGGGTGACGCGGCGATTCAGTTCGCCACTGCTTGGCATTTTCATACCGGCTTGATCTCCATGACGAAGGTGCGATGCGGATCCAGAAGCCCATCCAGGAAGATGTTCTTCTGCGGATTGTTGCCGGATGGCGAAACAGCCGCCTCAGGCGTGGCCAGCCAGTGTGAAACTTGTGCAGCGCACCACATTTGCACCGATTCCGGCATGACCTCCGTGGTGTAGTCGTGGCCGGTTTCATGGCTCGCGCTCGCTGTTGCGCTGATGATCATTGCCGGCAAGATGGCGTCGAATTCATCGCCATCGATGCGGCACCAGCCCTTGATGAAATCGATGGTCGGCGCGGCCATGGTCGATTACTCCGACTTGTTTTCTGGCGACTGACCAGCGTCCTTGTTTTCCGGGGCGGCGGGCTTCGCCTTGGATTCCTTCGCCCACTTGTTCTTGATGGCGACTTCGTACAGGTCGGCGGCGGGATCTTCGATCACATCACCGGCTTGGTACTCAACGACGTCGCAGCCGCGGTGCGCGAACTTGAAGTCCTTGGTCACTTCAATTGCTTTGCTCATGGAAACGCTCCAATGAAAACGGGCCACCCGAAGGCGGCCCGTTGTTTGTCATTCAGCCGATCAGGCGGAGAACTTGAACAGCTTGATGGCGTTGGAATCCGCCAGGAAGCCGCCGACCCGCTTGGTCACGTAGAAGCCAACGAACGGCTTGTTGGTGTAGGGGTCGCGCAGGATGCGGGTACCGATGCGGTCGACAATGGTGTAGCCGCGCTTGAAGTCGCCGAAGGCGATCGACAGGGCATTGGCGGCCTTGGCCGGCATGTCTTCGTTCTCTGCGATGCCGTAGCCCAGCAGGGTGTCCGGCTGGCCAGCCTCGAGGCCCGGGCGCCAGAGGTAGTTGCCGTCGGCATCCTTGAGCTTGCGGGCGTCGCCCAGCATAGCTTTCGACATCATCCAGCGGGCGTTAGCGCGATAACCCTTCTTCAGCGCATAGACCACGTCGAGCAGCTTGTCCTGCGGGGTGGTGGCCGCCCAGTCTGCAGCAGCACCGGAGACGATGTGCTGCAGGGTGCCGAAGGCGCGAACACCATCCGCCGTGGTGGCGGTGGCATAGGCCAGGAAGCCCTTGGGCTTCTTGGTGCCGTCGCCGGTCGTGAAGGCGGCGCCTTCCATCTCGGCGAAGGTCAAGGCGCACTCATTCTCAATGAACTGTTCGGCGTTGAAGAACACGTCGTCGAGCATCTGCTGGGTGGCCTGCGGGTAGGCATAGACCTCGCCCATGAACGGGGTCAGGATGGCGAACTGGCTTGGGTTGGTGGCAGCACGAGCGTCGTCTTCATCGACCCAGCCACCGGCGGTGCCGCCCTTGTTGGCCAGCTTCTTGTAGTCGGAGCCTCCGACGGTGATAACGTTGGCCACTTCACGCATCGGCGAGACATCGCGCATCAGTTCCAGGATTTCGCGGTCGAGTTCTTCCGGCACAGCATAGGCGCCGTCGGCGTCGGTGGTGATGTTGTAGGCCTTCTGCTGCAGCTCGCCCAGGCCATCGTCAGCGCCCTTGCGGATGAACTTGCCGAAGGCAGCCTTGTGTTCGGCCTTGGCCGGATCGACATCACCGGCCGCACCAGGGCGGTTGAGCTTTTTCATGAGCCCATCGAACTCGGACTTGAGGTCGCCGATCTTGCTCAGCTCCTCACTGATCTTGGACAGCTTGGCCTCGAAGGCCTCGACCGACTTGCCGTCGGCCTTCGCCTGCAGGCGGGCATCGTTGGTCTTCTTGAATTCCTCGAAGGTCTCCCCCTGCTTCTGCAGGAGCTCCTTCAGGGAACCGAAATCGACCTCACCCAAGGCCATGGGAACGAGACCACCGGCCAGGGCGACATCGGCGGTGATGATGCCGGCAGCGTGAGCGGCGGCGGCCAAGAGGCCGACACCCAGGGCGATGACGGCACGGATCATGGATTTCTTGTTCATGTGAACAGTCCTTATAAGGTGGAAAAAACAGCGGTGTTGCGCTTCATCAGCGCGGCCAGTTCGCCCAACTCACCAGCATCGCGCTGGCCATGCAGGGACTTGATGCGGGCGACAATCGCCAGCGCTTCGCGGCGCGAGAGCCCGCCTGCATCGCGCAGGTAGGCCTCGGCGTCGGATAGGGTTGCTATCTGCTCGACGCTCTTTACTGACGAGACGCGGGCGGATTCATTTGCCGGGAAGGTGACTGGGGAGACCTCCCAGAGATCGACGGCTTTCAGGGAACGAACACCGGTGACTTTGTCGTAGCTGTCTTCCCGGGAGACGAAACCGATTGAGAGGCCGTTGAGGGCATCCATCTTGAGCAGTTCGTAGGTTTCGGCGCCGCGCACAGTCTTGAGGGCGAGCTTGCCTTCGACGTAAAGCCCGACGCTGTCTTCCTTGACCAAGGTATAGACGCCAATGGGCTCGCTGCTGCGGTGCTGCCAGAGCATGGCCGGACGGCGAACCTTGAGGCTCTCGGCAAAAGCACCGGGCAGCACGACTTCCTTGTAGGAGTCGACAACCCCGAACACAGAGCCATAACCTGAAAAAACTCCGTCTTCGGAGACGGACTTGATCTTGAACGGGATATCAAGATGGTCACGCATCGGTGACTCCTTTCGAAAAACCCGCCGAAGCGGGTTGTTTGATCATTGTGCAGAGGGGATTAGATTTACGAAGGCGACGAAATGACGCCGGAGACAATCGTGCCGTTATTTACCGAATTGACGGTCGCCGGCAGCGTTGTTCCTGACGCCTTTCTAGCGTCCCACTCTTCGATAAAACCAGGCGTCGGATTACGCAGAGGGCTGAACAGCGCGGAGTAATTCGCCGCCATTTCCGCTTTCGTAAGCGCACGGTTGTAGATGCGAGCCAGTCGGAATTGCTGTCCGTAAGCGTAATCAATCGTGGCTCGCTGACGTGCCCCGAATATCGTGCGATGGCCTGCCCCACCGGAAATATTCGCCTTTCCGGTGGCGGCGACCAGATCACGCTTGCGCTCTTTGACGACCTGTCCATTGATCGCCAACCACCACCCGCCCGACCCATCGTGCGAAAGCATGATGTGAGCAAGGCGACCAGACGGCATGACCATCCCGGAGAACGCCGGGAAGTTATCGAGGACAGGGGCGCCGGTTTGCGGCAGCGCCCACGTGTCAAAAGTAGCCCAAGCCAGCGACGCTCCAGACCAATCGCCGCCACGCTGCCCGGTGCCTTCTGGACGAGGACACAGGGCGGCCAGAGCAAACGACACGGCGCCTGCTACGCCATCCGCGCCACCAGTCCGGCAGAAGATCGGGAATTGCTTGTTGGCCTCGTTATCGACGCCAGCGCCGCCAGCAAACGGCGTCGTGCTGGTCGGATAGATCGCACCAAACCATTCAAGCGTATGAGCGCCGTCGAACTTCAGGCTGTCTGAAATTCCGCAGTCAATATATCCCCCGGCTGCCAACTGGATAGCAGTCTTGTAGATCGTCTGCGCGTTTTTGACGACAGGCGTTGACGCACGATTGCGCTTGAATGCAATCACGCCGTACTTCACACCATTCGTGTTCAACTGAGCGCCCGAGCTAATCAGCATAGAGCTTTCATCGACCGACGTAATGCGGCCAGTTCCAAGCGCGGCAGGAGCCACCGGCGCATGCTGCCCGGCGGATAGAGTCGAGAACCATAGGTGGGCATTCTGGCCGACGACGCCAAGCGGCTGAATGATTGCGAAGTCAATACCCCACGGAAGTGGGGTACGCTGAGCAACTCCGGCTCCTGTATAAACACCAGCGAACGTACTATTGCCGGTGATCGCTAGACCGATAGTGCCTTCGCCAAGGTTGTTGGCCCACTGATTGACGAAGTTCGACGCGCTGAGTGTCAGCGTACCGTCATTGTTGATCATGCAGAAGTCACCGGCATTGCCATCCATATCATAAGACTGCGGCAGGCCAAGCCACGACCATACGGACTTTTGCGCAGCATCGCGCTTGATGATAGTTGCCTTTACCGGCTTACCTGCGAATAGATCAACTTTTCGGCCAGCCGTCGCATTTCCCATCCAGTTGCCCTGTAGGAGCGACTCTGAATCGTTATCCTTGTAAGCAAAATAATGATACGTCACACCGTTTGTATTTACCTCTGCACCCGCTCCCACAGTAAAACCTGTTTTTGTGATCGTTATGCCGTTGCCGGTTGAGTCGGTATTGTTAAACGCATCAGTGCGGCCGTACCACGATGCTTTTGAGTGAAACACCGCGATGGTCGCCGCATCGCCTTTGACAACGATAAAATCAGGCTCGAATCCGCAGTCCTCTTCTACCAAAGTCCCGTTGCTCACATAAGTTCCGGTAAGCGTGATCGACTGCTTTTCGGTGCTGATGACAGGAAGACCATCCTGCCCGAGGATTTCAAGCCCCCCGGTGACAGGATCAAAAGCAGACATAACTGGCTTTTTATCTCCAACACTAAACAGCCCGGTCGAAGCAAGCTGCCGAGATATCGCATCAGATACATAGCCAGATTGTCCAGGGAGCCACTTTGTCTGACGCCCGGTGACCGCTGATTCAAACCATGACGATTGGCCAACATATTTGACTAAGACGGTAGTGTCAGACATTAGCGCTTCCTTCCTTCTGCGATTTCGCCAACTCGGCGGCCAGGTTGATCGGTGTAAGCGGATCGTCGAGCCCGGCGATCGGGTTGAGGTCGAGCATTTCTCGCGCTTCATTGCGCGTCATGATTCCGATGCCGGACAGCTTGTAGAGGTACTCGGCGGTGTCCTTGAGGGCGCCCCGCAACAAGCCGCGCTCTTCGAGCTTCGCGTAGTAGCCGGCACGGCGTTCGGCGTCGGACAGCAGCTGGCAGTCAATGGTCTGTTCGATGCGCTCGAACCACGGCCCCAAGGTATGAACAACGTGCGCTAGGAAGTTCTGCTCAGCGCCGGCGTAGGTGCTGGCCTTGTCGTTGCTGCAGACCATGATCGGCATGACACGGAGGATGCGGCACACCTCCTCGATCTGGAAACGGCGGGTCTCCAGATGCTGAGCGTCGACGCCGGTCATGGCCATCGACATGAACTTGGCCGAACGATCCAGAATCATCGTCCGGTAGGCGTTGTCACCACCGACGTAGTTGTCATCAATCCACTTGCGTAGATCCTTGAACTGCTTGTCGTCCAGCTTGCCTTCGACGGACAGCATGCCGCCCGGTCGGGCACCATTGGAATGCAGCCGCGCATGCGCCTCTTCGGTGGCGATCGCCAGGCCAATAGCCTCGCGCGCCTGGCGCACCACGTCCATGCCGGCGATGCCGTCCCAACTCGGCCCCTGGATGTGCAGGATCATTTCGGCCGGGAAACGCTTGGTGCCGTTTCTGCCCGTGATGATGTAGACGGGACGCACGCCCATGGTGTCGGACTTCTCGATCCGCACCGCACCGGGCTCAATATTGATCAGCTCGAGTACACGCCCGCCACCACCGCGACTGATGAACGCAAAACCATTTCCGGTCAGCGCGGCATGCAGCACAAGCGTCTCGCGAAAACCGAAGCTGGTCGTCACATCGTTTGGCTTGCGGTGCAGGATGTCCCACAGCGGGTGGTCGTAGGCCTCCAGCTTGTTGCGGCCATCACGGCGCAGCAACTTGAACGGCACCTGGGCGACGCCTTCGCTGATGACGCGGACGCAGGCCAGCACAGTGGCGACCCTGAGCGCCTTGGTCACGGTGACCGTCTGGCCGCTCTTGCTTGCGCCGAGCTGCAGGATGTCGGCGGCCAGGTCGATGACCGTCGCTTCCTTGCGGCCAAACGGCCAGAGATTACTCAGATTCATCAGTCGATTCCCAGAAGGATCCTTTGTCTTCAACATGAACCACGGCCCGGCTCAATGCCGTGACGATCGCTACGACCGGATCGATCCGGCCGTTCTTCTTGCTCTTCTTCTTGTCCGGCCGGAAGTTGTCGTTGCTGTCGAACAGCAGCGCGACGTTGCCGGCGGACCAGCGTAGGAGCGGGTTCGCGTTGTGCCGGAGGCGACGCGAATACACCAGCTCCTCAAGCTTCTTGCTGCCCGGGTACATGCCGCCGGTGTTCTGCGGCACCTCGACCAGCGGAATGTCCTCTTCGATCAGCTCATTGATGATCTGCAGGGCGTTCCACTTATCGAAGCCGATTTCCTTGACGTCGTAGTCGCGGCACACCTGGCGGATGGCATCCATCACCGGCTTGTAGTCGGTGACGTCGCCTTCGGTGACTTCAAGCCAGCCCTCTTTCTCCCAGCGGCCGTAGGGCGCCGCGTCGTCCTCCTGGGCATCCACCTTGGCGCGCGGGCACCAGACCCAGACCAGCGCAAACCACTCGCCGCCGGGTTCGTCCGGCGGGAAGACCAGCGCCAGCGCCGTCAGGTCGCGTGTGCTCGCCAGGTCGAGGCCGCCATAGCATTGACGGCCAGCCAGCATTGCCGGGTCAAATTTCTTCTTTCCCTTGTCCCAGGCATCAAGATCGAACCAGCCCTCTGCATCGTTGCACCAGATGTTGAGGTCTTTGGTCTTGAAGTTCGCCAGGGCACTAGGCAGCGCCTTGGCCTTGCGAGCCATCCCGCGCAGGTAGTCGATCGTTTTCGACTTGCCCAGGCCGGGATTCGCCTTGATCCAGTTGCGTTCGTCGAAGACATCATCGTCCTCGTCGAGGGTGTACACGTAGCCGAAGATGTCATCGTCTTCGCGCCGCCCTTCCAGCACCGACACCAGGTAGCCGCGTATTTCTGTACAGATCCCGTCGAGGATGAAACCGGCCGTCGTGATCGCCGAGAGCAGCGGCTGCAGGCGAGCACCAAAGCCAGACTCCAGAACGTCCCACTGTTCCCGCGAGGCTTGCGCGTGCAGCTCGTCGAACATGACGGCTGACGGGTTGAAACCGTCCTGCGCGTCGGCATTGCTGGCCAGTGGCTTGAACACCGAGGCGCCGGCCTCGATGCGCTCCTGGTTCATCCCCTCGAAGATGCGGAAGCTGCGAGCGATGCCGGGCGAGCGTTTGCGCCAGCGCTTGAAATTCTCGAACGCCGGCTTGAAAACCGTCATTGCTTGTTCGCGGGTGGTGGCCACCGCGTAGACTTCGGCGCCTGGCTCGCCGTCCATCATGAACAGGTAGGCACCCTGCGGACCTTTCCAGGTCGACTTCCCATTCTTTCGGGCGACTTCTTCATATGCCCGGGTGAAACGCCGGCGACCATCCAGCCGGCGCCAGCCGTAGAGCACTGCCGTCCAGAACTTCTGCCACGGATCCAACAGGATCGGCGTACCAGCCAGCGCACCCTTGATATGGACAAAGAAGCGCTCGATGTACTCGATCACGTGCCAGCCATGCTCCGGGCTGAACACCAGGCCGCGCTTGTGGGCCTCCTGCAGATCGCGGTAGTGACGCTCGACACCCAGCATCACCAGTCTGCCGACGACAATCTCGCCGAGCAGAACCGGCACGCCGTAGGCCCGATCCCACTCCTGCCAGGTCTCCTCCGGCGGAATCAGGCGCTTGCGCTTGGCCTGCCCTTTGCGAACTCGACCATGTCGCCGAACAGGTCGTCCTGTTGAGCGGCTCCGGTCTTGCTTTCCCGCAGTCTCGCCTCGATTGTCGACATCACCGTCAAACATGCTTCGGGGAGTTCCTTCTTGATTTCGGCGCGGGAGTTGCGCTCATTGAAGCTGTGCGGCAATTCGAAGCGGTTACCCTTCTCGCTCGTGCCGTACCGACCTTCGGTGACACAGAGTTTCACGTCCTCGGACCACGACTGCAGTGAGTGGGCCAGCATCATCAACTGGATGCCGGCCGCCTTGATATTTCGGCCGTCCCGGATCAGCGCCTCGGCGATCCAGTCATACAGCCTCAGTCCCTGCCGATCCAGACCATGGCCCGGCGGTGGCGCCGGCACATCGACTCCGGCAACGACCTTACGAACCCAACCTTCACCACCACCGGGAAGGGCGATCAATTTTCCCTTTTCATCGTCCACAGCGGCTCCAAAAACAAGAAAGCCCCGGAAAACCATTCCGAGGCTTGAATAAATCGAATACAGAGCAGGTTCTCTTACCCCTCCCCCCTCTGCCAAAACTTCCCCATAAATTCGTGCCTAGGCGACCGGTCTAGCGGAATTCGGGGCTGGACTTTTAACCCCCCCTCCCCTGGTCCCGCTTTTCTTCGGCCTGTTTGACCTTGTCGTGGTGCAGCTTGCACAGAGGCTGCCAGTTGTCGGTGTCCCAGAACAGGTCCTGGTCACCACGGTGAGGAGTGATGTGGTCGACAATCGTTGCCGCTGTAATTCGGCCTTCGTCCTCGCACATCTTGCAGAGCGGACGACGCCGGAGGAATGTTTCGCGGGCCTTCTGCCATCGGCTGTTATATCCGCGCTGGCTCGACGATCCGCGCCTGGCGTCGTACCGCTTCTCGACATCCTTGCGATGTGCATCACAGTAAGCACCGTCTTGAAGCAAGGCCTTACAGCCGGGGTGCCGACACGGCTTAGGCGCTGATCGCGGCATGTCTTCCCCTGTACTTTTTAACTCTACACCCTGTGTCAACCCCCATCTTTGAAAAACTCATATCGATCACCCTCTCCGCAGCCGTGAGGCAAGCTGCCCTTCCATCATCAACTCTGCATCGCGCAGGCAATCAATACCGATCGACACGGCGGAATTTCCCTTTGGGTCGGGACGATGTCCGGTCCCGCCGCACTTGCTGCACTCGATCTGCTCGACACCGGTAACACCCCTGCCGCCGCAACTTAGGCAACGGCTGTCTTTCCAGAACTCGAAGGCCTTGAACGCCAGTTCCTTGACGCCGTCTTCCGGAACGCCGCGGCGCTGCATCTCCTTCGCAAGAACAAGAACAACCCCCCAGACGCCTGCTGCACTGGGCGGCTCAGACAGGTAGCGGACAACGTAGAAGCCCAGAGGGTTATGGCGCCCAGAGATACCAAGAGCGATGGCACATTCATGCGGCCACAGACCCCAGGTCAGATTGCCGGACGCCGAAGCCGTAACAGCGCTTTCCACCCGAACATGATCACCTTCCATTGCCAACCCCCTTCAATACGCCAGCCTTCGCCAGCTTGGTCAGTTTGCGAATATGGCGAGCCTTGCGGCGGCGCGCCTGCTCTCGCAACCGCAGATCCTCGGCGGCCATTCGCAGCCGCATGTCCCGCAGGCGATCAGTGATCAATGCCGGATCCTGGTACATCCAGCTAAACGGAACCGCGCTCATCTCTTCCCCTTTTCCCGGATTGACTGCCGAATCCGGCCAGCGACGCCGCGCCGGATATCCTCACGGATTGCCGCCGCCATCGCCGCAACCACCAACTCAAACGCCCGACCATCGGCCTGTGCCGCGTGGCTGAAAATGTGCCGGTTCCATTCCATGTCGATACCGAAGAAGCGGGCGATCTCATCCACATCGGACGCCGTCTTCTGCGACACCAACGCCCGGCCGGTCACAGCGCCACCATCCCGCCGCGGCTGCCCGCATCGTCGTCATCGAACGAATCGTCGCCTGCCTCTCGGTCGCGGAAATCCGGCCGCCGAACCGGCTTCACCGGCTTGACAAACTTCTCGCCCAGCACAGCTTCGGCCATATCCCGCATCGCCAGCGACACACCACCTTCGCCCGCCTCATAGCGCGCCTTAACCTTCAGCCACGGGGTCAGATCAGGCATCACACACCTCCTCGCTTGGTACGCGCCGCCTTCCGGCGCTGCTTCTCGGCATCCTCGAGATGCATCAAGGCCAGTTCGACGCGACCACGCAGCCGCTCTGCCGGCTCATCCGGCAAACGATCGACCCCGACCGCATTGGCCTTTTCCACGATTCCAGCCTCGCTATGCCACCACGCGGACGCCGTTGGCTTCACAGCAGCCCCCCTGCTGACCACTCGCCCTGCGATCACGCGACGAACGAAAATGTCGAGGAATGGCAGATTGATCGGGGCTTGGTTTTGCGTAACCTCTCGATCGACTTTAGCGAGGCTGTAAGCCTCGTGAAGTTCATCGCCGGTCACGGCGAGGGCCAGCCAAGCGGCGATCTGCGCAGCACTAGCGATCACCTTCGCCCGGCAACCACGCTGGCGCTCCTGCAGACGAATCCACTCAGCAACCTTCTCCGGCAGCAAAGGCATCACCAGCACAGCCGAGTTATCCACAGCCCCGGCGTATGCTGCTGCTGATGCTTGAGTAGAAGGATGGTTTACCCTTGTACTTGAGGTGTGCCCCTCATCGGGGTTTTTGGTATGCCCTTCATCGTGCCCCTCATGCCGGTTATCAACATGCAACTTTCCAGCATTGGCGCGGCCTGCCGGCATGTTTTTACCGTGCCCGTCACTGTGCCCTTCGTCTGTGCCCCTCATGTGCCCCTCATCTTTTTGACGAGCGGAAGCGCGACGCGACTTCGGCAGAAAAAAAACAAGCACTTCCCCGTTTCCGCACGGGCTGATCAGACCGGCTTTCTCCAACCCATCCAGGGCACTGCGCACAGCTTTCTTCGACGGCGAACCACACTCGGACGCATGGCGACCCCGCACCGGCTCAACGTAAAGCTCCTCAGCCAAGCCCTGAAGGCTGATACCGCGCGCATCACCGACGCGCCCAGTCGTGCGATCCATGTACCACCGCAACACCAGGTAAAGGCAGCGCTGCATGAACGGCAGGCCGCCCAGCGCCTCCCACTCAGGCGCACTGAAAGCAATGGCCTTCTCGATCACGAGACGGCCCATCCCTGGTTGTTGTTATGGAAGCGCAACGAGACTATTCCGCCATGCTTTCCAGCCGCGACAGCATCGCCATCAAGGTCTGCTGCTGCCGATAAATTGCCTGCCGGATATTGGCCACCTCGGCGCGATCGACAACATGGTCAGCCAAGGCATCATCTACCGCCCGGCCAACCTCGCCACCCGCCCGCCAGACGTGCGTGATCATCTCCAACACCGCCAGATCGCACGACCCCGAATCCACATCGGGCATTTTGAGGAACACCCCGCCACGCTGCAGCGCAGCCGCATGAGCCAACTCGTCGGAATCAACCAGATCAATGATCATCTCAGCCCGGTCAATACCAAGGTGATGGCGCTCACCGCCGATCAGTTGATTGCGCAAAATCGTTGCATTCACCTTGTTTTGCGGAGAAGACATAGCTGTCGCCAGGCCTTCAATACCGATCTTGCTAGCCAATGCTGCTCGATGAACTGCTGCACGAAGACTCATGATTCGTACACCTCAATAAATAGTACGTTTGTCATAACCGCAACAGCACCTAAAGTGCAGTCAACGGCACAGGAATAAAAAACCGGCGCCAGAAAGCACCGGAAAAACGATCCACCAGGGAGACGACCAATGGACCGCAGGGAGAATGGAGGAAGCGAAATGAATTCATCACGCCGCCTTTTGAACGACCTCTTCGTGCAACGCCAGCAGGGCCTGGCCGTCATGCCAGCCGATATCGGCATACACACCCTTGGAAAGGGCACTAACCCAGGCTTGGGATCGACCGAGGCGGCCAGCGACAAAGACCTGCGTTTTGCCGGCGGCGAGAATCTCGTTGATGATGGATTTCCAGTTCATGGCGCCGAGTATCGCAAATGCGATATGCCACGTCAACGCCATTGCGATATTGATTCGTATCACAATCGTGATATGAAAACGGAGACACTAGGGCAACGCGTTGCCCGCCTCAGAACCGATCGAGGCCTCACACAGAAGCAATTGGCAGACGCTGCCGGGCTCGGACAATCGACAATTGCCGGAATGGAAAAGGACGCCCGCGATAAGGCGCCTTCATCCCTGATCGAAATCGCCCACGCCCTAGGGGTTGACGCCTACTGGCTAAAAACAGGAAAAGGCATAGCCCCCGGCGACCAATCACCTAAGGCCGAAGAACAGCGCGGAAGTTATCAGCACGACCCAAAAACTATCGAACTAGCCGCCCTAATCAACCGCATCCCTGAAGCCGAACGCCAAGCCATGATTGCCATGCTGCGCACCCGTTTTGGCACCGAAGACAACCGCCAGCGTCGCGAGTCGGCCAAAAAGGACGCCCTGACCGGCTTTGCAGACGTTACCGAAAAGCCGAATAAACTCGACCAACAGGAACACAAATAGCATTTTTGTAAGTTTTGAAATCCTGCGATATATTACCTAAGTGATATAACCGGACCATGACTTGCGAAAAGCAAAACTTAACGTTTACTCCATCGACCGCCAGCGCCGCCAGGCCGTGGAAGACCTTCTTGTTCAATCAATCAAGGCCGCTCAAGTAACCGGCGCGCGCGGCGCAGCTGTCCTGATCATCACCAGCGATGGCCGAACGCTGGTCAAAGGCGCCGGCCAGCTCGGTCAAAACAATGCCATGATCGCAGAACTGTTTCGCGCTGCAGTTCGCACCGCGGACAACTGACACGGGGATAAACTCTGCCAACCAAGAAGAGCAGCCCCAGCCCGCTACGACGGGCATGAGCGCGGGACGCCGTTCTCAACTCCGAGGCCCGGGTTCGCCCGGGTTATTTTTTGCCACCATCTCGGCGGCGGACGGATTATGCAGATGTCGCCCAGTAGCGACAATATGACATACAGCATAGTTTCAGCCATATTCCGTGAAATAATTCACGGTTGGCGTTTGCCCGCTCATAGCGCGAATTGTTGACGCGCTAGCGGCCTGTGTCTCGACAAGCCGGCCCGACCTAACATCGGCGGATGACCAGAAACGCCATCCGCCTCGCCAATCTCAAGCACCTGGTTGCCGAATACGGCACCATCACCGCACTAGCCGAAGCCAGCGGCACCAGCGAAAAATACCTGGGCCAACTACTCAATGAAGCGCCACTACCTAGCGGAAATCATCGCAAGATCGGCGACCATACCGTTACCAAGATCGAAACTGGCTGCCAGTTGCCAGTCGGATGGATGGACATCGACCATAATGCCGCCAGCAGCGTACTCCATTCACCAATGAACCGGCATGAACTGGAGCTCATCAAAGCCTTTCGCGAGGGCGGGCCGGCCAAGCGCCGAGCCTTGCTCGCCGTCGCCAGAATATAATACAACGGCATTCCATCAGTAGCACCAAGCCAGTACAATTGGATAAACCAAAAGCATGGAGTTTATTCAATGGAAGACTACGCAACAGCAACGAGCTTGGCGCGGCGGCGCCTGACAAAATCAGCACAAAGCCTGCTCGGCATCTGCGCCGGCCTGACGGCAGATGGCACGCTCAACGATCAGGAAATTTCATTTCTTGCCACCTGGCTAAACCAGAACATTGAAGTCACGACAATCTGGCCAGGCAGCGCCATTGCCAACCGCCTCAACATGATCCTTGCCGACGGCATCATCACCAGCGAGGAACGCGCCGAACTGATAGCATTGCTCGCCGACATTTCTGGCAACGAGTTCGCCGACACTGGATCAGCGGCGACCGCCGGCCCATCTGTACCCTACGACGAAGCAGAAGTTGTTTTCGATGGCCGCAGCTTCTGTCTGACTGGTACTTTTTACTTTGGTACTCGCGCCGCCTGCGAAAAACTGGTTGAGAAGCTCGGCGGCCAAGCGCTGGATAGCGTTACCGGCAAGCTCGACTACCTGGTTGTTGGCACCGGATGCAGCGACGACTGGGCCAATACTACCTACGGCAGAAAGATCGAAACCGCCCTGCAGCGCAAGCCGAGATACGGAAAGCCACTGATCATTTCAGAATCGGCATGGATCGCCGCAGCTGATGCAAAAGCCCCGAACAACGAAGGGGAATAAATCATCTTTTGCAAAACACAGCCGCCTTCGGGCGGTTTTTTTTCGGTTGAAATATCGCAATTGCGTTGACATTGGATATCGCAGTTGTGATAATCGCTCCAACAACAACCCAGGAGCGCCAAATGAAACTCTCTCTCGCCGGACTCAAAGTCCACCTCGCCCACTGCGCCGCAGCCCCCAGCCACGGCCGCCACTTCGGCCTGACGTTCTCTGCCACCGGTCTGCCGGGCATTGCCGCTGTTCCGAATCTGCGCTGAGAGAGTGGCGCGACCATGCAAACCCAATCCACTCACTTGAAAAACGCGGCATCGACCGCTAAACGGGTTTCATCAACGCTGACCTCACTGGCCAATCAGGGCGACCTGAGCATTGCCGATCGGGGCGTACTGCTTACTGCGGCCAATATCGTTGCCAGCATCGCGATCAAAAATGGAATCGACGCCCGCACCGCCAAGGCCAACGAAGACAAATACAACCGAGACTACAAGGCCGCCTTGGCGCGGATCTCGCCAGCCATTAAAGCCCTGCCATGCCAGACAATTCCCGAGAAAGTCGCAATTGCCTGCCTGCGCAATCATTTTTCTGGCTACCTGACCAAAGGCCTCCTGCAACCGACGCTCCGCGAAATCCAGTGGGAGCTTGACTACTACACAGAGACATCGATCAGCGACTCCGCCGCCTCCGCGGCTTACTGGGTTGCAACCGGCAAGGGCAGCGTTGAGCAGGCGATCAAGGATCTGCAAGGAAAACACCAGGAAGTCACGAATGACGCCCGCGTCATTGAACTGGCCGCTCGCTTTGTAAAAGCCCTGGAACCTGCCATGCAGGTAGCAGCATGATCGCCGCCGTCTTCTTCCCCCACAACCCGCACACGTCGAGTTTCGACCTGCAGGCCATTGCCGTTGCTTCGATCAAGGCCGGGCTGCAGCTCTACACCAACGGCCGACAGATGGCTCTGCTGCCGCGCCCAATGACCGGCTGGTCGCAGATCGCCAACTGAGGATCGACCAATGGCCCGCTATAGCAACGCCTTCGGCGCCTTTGAAATCGACTCGCTGCCCGGCCAGAGCCAGGTTGCCGTCTGCCATTCGTTCGTCGTACCGGAAGACCGGCGCGGCAAAGGCCACGGCCACCAACTCAAGTCCCTGCAGGAGATCGAGCTCGACATCCAGCATTACGACATGGCGATCTGCACGGTTGCCGCCGGCAACGCTCGGCAAAAGCGCGTGCTGACCAAGGCCGGCTGGCAGTTCCTGACCAGCTTTCGTAACCGCCGCTCATCGGAAACCACCGAACTGTGGGGCCGGTGCGGCTCAACGGAGTACTAACCATGCGCCGCCTGTTCGCAACCATCTACGAATGCCTGCTTGGTATCCGCACCATCACGGCAAAACAGCATGTTGAGGATCTCCGCAAGATGCTCAATGACTTGCGCGAACAGCGCGCCATTCTCGACGCCGAGATTGAGCACATTGCTCGCCGCCTGGCCGACGCCCACCTTCGCCTGCAGGGCAATCCAAATGAATGACCACCCAACCCGCAGCCTGACGGCCGCACTACCAGGAGCAACCATGCAACAACAAATCCCTCAAATCGGCACCGCCATGGAAGGCGGATTCTTTGGCGGCGTCATCAATGTAAATGGAACGCACAAAGGAATCATCTGGGCCCCGAAGCAAGCCGGCGAGATCCGCTCGATGCTTATGCCCGCCGGCGGCCTGAGCTTCGGCGCCGGTAGCCCCAACGACTGCCAGGCGAACACGAAGGCTCTCATCGAGGCCGGCAGCCCAGCGGCAAAGCGGATCTCAAAACTGACCATCGACGGCTTCCAGGACTGGGGTATCCCATCGCGTGACGTACTTGAGTTGGGCTACCGCCATTTCAAGCCGACCAAGGAAACGAACTACTGCAGTTGGCGCGACGGCGAGAACGCCAACAGCGTGCCGGCGGGCTGGCTATACACCGATGAAACACCGTCGCAAACCACTATCGATGCCTTCCGGCAAGGCGGCCAGGATTCCTTTGATTATGCCTGGTACTGGTCATCCACTGCGCTGCCCGGCGGCAAAGCGGCGTTTCTCCAGTACTTCCACTACGGCTACCAGCACTACTACGTCCTCTCTGCCGAGTGTCGAGTCCGCGCCGTCAGGCTGATTCAACTTTAGTACTTCAACCCTTCAATCCTTGACTGGGAACCCACCATGAAACTGCACATCGAGAATATCCACATCACCCTTTCACAGCCGCCGGTCGGCCTGCTCGCCACCATGGCAACGGCCCGCACCGCTCAGCCGATCGCCAATTGCAGCATTCCAAACATCGGTGAAAAGTGGCCGGGCACCGAAGCGACCTATGCCGGCGTCTCGCTATCGCTGGCCGGCGACAGCCTTGTGCATCTGCTGCTGTGGGACGAAGACGACAGCACCGCGATGGACTACGACGATGCGGTCAAGCACGCCGAGTCGGTCAATCCAGCCATGAACAGTCATCTTCCAACCCGCCACCAGGGAATCACGCTATTCGACCGACTGGCTGACCGCTTCGAAAAGAGTCCCTGGTACTGGCTGCTGACCAAGACACCAAGCGATAAAGCGGCGTTTTTCCAGGGCTTCCACGGCGGCGACCAGCTCATCAACGACCTCTCTGCCGAGTGTCGAGTCCGCGCCGTCAGCGAGATTCCACTTTAATCCTTTAGCACTTTAGTCCTTCAACCATGATCCATACCGACCTGCCGATCTACAAGAAGGGATATGACCTTCTCAGCCTCGCGGCCGACGTTCAGTTGAACATGCCACGCACGTTCAAGCAGAGCCTTGGCAAGCGGGTTCACGACGAATGCGTGGACCTGTTGCTGGAGATCGGCTACGCCAACGCCAGCCGCGGGGAAAAACGTTGCGAGCACATCCGCAACGTCCTGCGCGGGCTGGAAGTGGTATCCCTGATGATGCGCGTCAGCTTCGACAAAAAGTTCATATCGAGAAAGATATGGGCCACCAGCATGGAAATGACGAACACCATCGGCGGCCAGGCCGGCGGATGGTTGAAGCGCTCAGCAACCGCGTCTGCTTCAGTGGGGTCAAGACTCCAATGACCGTGCGCTCTATGAATCTGGTCGCACCCCTGTCCCACAAGGACACGGACATGCACACCATGGATACCGCAGCGTCTTCCGCTGGCCGGTCCGGTGCAGTTTCCCGGCTGAACGATCGGTCGGGCGACGTGGAAAGTGCGAACGAACGGCGTTTATCCAGAACTTCAACAACGGCAACCAGAACAACAACAACCTCTCTGCCGAGTGTCGAGTCCGCGCCGTCAGCAGATTCATCCAACTACACCTTCGAGATGCTGCTTCGCGCTTATCTGGATTGCCGCAAGCACAAACGCAACACAAAGAGCGCCCTTGGCTTCGAGCAGGATCTCGAAAACAACCTGTGGCAACTGCACCAGGAACTGACTACCGGGACTTACACACCCGGAAAGTCAATTTGTTTCGTCATCACCCGACCAAAGGCCCGCGAAGTATGGGCGGCCGAGTTCCGCGATCGCATCGTGCATCACCTGCTGCACAACCATGTTTCGCCGCGCTTCTACGCCAGCTTCATTGCCGACTCCTGCGCCTGCATCCCGGGCCGTGGAACCCTATACGCCGCCGAACGACTTGAAGCCAAGGTGCGCAGCATCACGCAGAACTGGAGCCAGCCCGCCTACTACCTGAAGCTCGATCTCGCCAACTTCTTCGTCAGCATCGACAAGCACATCCTGCGCGAGCTGCTCGCCCGACACATCGGCGAGCCATGGTGGATGGCGCTGGCCGAGACCATCCTCTTCCACGATCCACGGAAGAACTTCGAACTGCGCGGCAACCCCGTTCTACTGGAGCGCGTCCCGGCACACAAGCGCCTCACCGGCCAGCCATCGCATCTCGGCCTGCCGATAGGCAACCTGAGCAGCCAGTTCTTCGCCAATGTCTATCTCGACGCGCTCGACCAGTTCGTCAAGCGTGACCTGCGTTGCCGGCACTACATCCGCTACGTCGACGACTTCGTGCTGCTGCACAAATCGCCGCAGTGGCTGAACGAGGCGCGTGACCATATCGAGGGCTTCCTCGGCATGGCGCTGGCCGCTCGTCTCAACCCCAAAAAAACCATCCTGCAGCCGGTCGACCGCGGCATTGACTTCGTCGGCCAGGTCATCAAGCCATGGCGTCGCACGCTACGCCGCAGGACGTTCAACGAGGCAATCCAGCGCGTTCGCCACATGGACCGCGCCGATCTTTTCGATACAGCCAACAGTTACTTCGGGCTGCTCAGGCAAGCAACCAACAGCCACCACGACCGCGCCCAGCTCGGCAACGAACTTCGCCGGCGCGGCCATTCCATCAAGTCTGACCTCTCCAAAACCTACCGGAGCCACAAATGAACCAGACCACACCGCTCTGCATCTACCACCACGGCTGCGCCGACGGCGTCGCTGCCGCCTGGGCCGTTCGCGAGCATTACGTTGTCAAACACGTTGCCGTCGATTTTCACCCCGGCATCTACGGCGAGGCACCGCCTGACGTTATCGGCCGGGACGTGATCCTAGTCGACTTCAGCTACAAGCGCCCGGTGCTTCTGCAGATGGCAGAACAAGCCAACAGCCTGCTGATCCTCGACCACCACAAGACAGCCCTGGAAGACCTGGTCGACCTGCCTGCATCGGTCACGCTGGTTTTCGACATGGAGCGCTCCGGCGCCATGATCGCCTGGCAGCACTTCCACCCGAACCGGCCGGCGCCGCTCCTGTTCGACTACATTCAGGACCGCGATCTATGGCGCTTTCAGCTTTCACAAACTCGGGAAATCACTGCGGCGGTCTATTCATACCCGATCACGCCCGACAACTTTGGCGACATGATATTCGGCGGCATGACGCCATTGATCAACGAAGGCCGCGCCATCGTTCGTAAGCAACAGAACGACGTCGCCGCAATCATCGGCAACGCCAGCCGCCAGATGCGCTTCGGCAACTACCTGGTGCCGGCCGCCAACGTGCCATGGATGTACGCCAGCGACGTTGCCGGCGTTCTGTCCGATGGCCAGCCATTTGGCGTTACCTACTACGACGATGCCGACGGCCGCCGCTTCTCGCTACGCTCAACCGAAGACGGCATCGACGTATCACTGATCGCAAAAGCCTTCGGCGGCGGCGGCCACAAACACGCCGCAGGCTTCCGCATGACGCGGGAAGAGGCAATCGATTTTGAAGTTGCGGGAGGGGTTTGATAATGACTTGGCTACTCACAGCATCCGGCCGCCAGTTCGACCCGATAGACCCGCAGCCCGACATGATCGACCTGGTCGACATCGCTACCGGCCTGTCGAACGAATGCCGCTTTGCCGGCCAGTGCAAGTTCTTCTACAGCGTTGCCCAGCATTCCGTGCTGGTCAGCCATAATGTACCGACTGAGCACGCCTGGGAGGCCCTGTTGCACGATGCAGCAGAAGCCTACATCAAGGACATCCCGGCACCGATCAAGCGCCTGCTACCAGACTACCGCGCCCTTGAGCACAAGATCGAGGCAGCGATCCGCGCCAGATTCGGCCTGCCGGAAATCCAGTCGGTCAGCATCAAACAGGCTGATCTTGTACTGCTCGCCACAGAACGCCGTGACCTGATGCCCGATGCCGGCGACGACTGGCCGATGATCGAAGGCATTACCCCGCTCGACAAACGCATCCGAGCGGTCCACTCGTCGCAGGCCAAGTCACACTTCATGCAACGGGCGCTGGAGGTCTTGCAGAAATGACCACAGCCGCCCGAAAAACAATCACCAAAGGCGGATGCACGAGCCTGACGGCCCTGATCCTTAATCGCGCCGTGCCTGAACTTCCCAAAGGAACTGCGCGCGTCATCGATGCCGACATGCGATTCCGGCTTCAATGCCAAGCCGTCGCTGGCAACGGGCACCTTGAAAACGCCCGCCGAAATGCCGCTATCCGCGCACTCAACATCGAGCGTGTCTATGAAGCCATCAAGGCCGGCGCCTGTCACTACGCGGACATGGTATCCGCAACCGGCATCAGCAAATCGACAGTGCAGCGCATCTGCCACGAACTTCACGACATCTCCCCGCAACGCATCAAGCGCCACGGCGGCGCCAGAAATTCCGTCACCTACACCATCATGGAGGCCACACAATGATTCTCGGCGACCTACCAACCGGAACCCTGAAGCACGCCACCCTGAGCGGCGTCTGTTTCGAGCCTCTGAAGGCACAAACCATGGACGGCCGACCCGCCCGCCTGGCGATCATCGATGAAGACGGCAAGGTCATCGAATCCGGCGACGCCGTTTCGGAAGAGGTGTGGAACTTAATCCGAGGCGTCTGGAGAAACTACCTTGAAGGCAAGGGTCACATCCGGGTAATCACCGGATGCAACTGAACCTCGACATTCACGGCGAACTGATCATCGACAACTTCGCCGGCGGCGGTGGCGCATCGACCGGCATTGAACTGGCCCTAGGCCGGCGCGTCGATATAGCCATCAACCACGACCCGGAGGCCGTCGCCATGCACACGGCGAACCATCCGGAGACGAAGCACTACTGCGAAAGCGTATGGGAAATCGACCCGCGCGAAGTAACGCAGGGCCGGCCGGTCGGACTGGTCTGGCTGTCGCCAGACTGCAAACACTTCAGCAAAGCCAAAGGTGGCAAGCCGGTCGAGAAGAAGATTCGCGGCCTAGCCTGGGTCGCTTTGCGCTGGGCAGCCATCGCCAAGCCGCGCGTCATCATGCTCGAGAACGTCGAAGAGTTCCGCACCTGGGGTCCTCTGGTGATCGATGCAGACGGAAACACCCGGCCGTGCCAGAAGAACAAGGGCCGCACCTTCAATTCATTCGTAAATGCGCTGTGCAGCCACGGTTACCAGGTCGAGCACCGCGAGCTGCGCGCCTGTGACTACGGCACGCCGACGATCCGCAAGCGCCTGTTCTTGATCGCCAGGCGCGATGGTCAGCCGATTGTCTGGCCGTCGCCGACTCACTACGACCCGACTGAAAAACGGCTCAAAGGGCGCAAAGGCCGCATCCTTAATCATGATGGCGTCGTTATGCAGCCGTGGCGCACTGCGGCCGAGTGTATTGACTGGTCAATTCCTTGCCCGTCGATTTTCGAGCGCAAGCGCGAACTTGCGCCGGCGACGCTGCGCCGGATCGCGAAGGGGATCATGCGGTATGTGGTCAATGCGGCCGAGCCGTTCATTGTCCCGCTAACGCACCAAGGCGCCGACCGGCGCTATCCGATCGAACAACCGATACCGACAATTACCGCTGCGCACCGCGGAGAAATGGCATTGGTTGCGCCGGTCCTGACCGAGCATGCCAACGCATCGAATCCGCGCAGCATGCCGGCCGACGAGCCGCTGCGCACGATCTGCGCTCAGACCAAGGGCGGTCACCATGCGCTGATCGCCCCGACGCTGGTTCAAACCGGTTACGGCGAACGCGACGGCCAGGCGCCCCGGGCACTGGACATCGAAAAGCCGCTCGGCACGCTTGTCGGTAGCCAGAAGCATGCACTGGTATCGGCCTTCATGGCGAAGCACTACGGTGGCGTTGTCGGCCATAGCCTGCAAGGCGAGCCGTTGCATACCGTCACCAGTACCGACCACAACAGCTTGGTCACCGCCAACCTGATTCACATGGGGCACGGCGAGGGGAAAGACGGCAGCAAGCGTTTTAGCCACGGTATTCGCGACATTGAACAGCCGATCAATACCATAACCGCCAACGGTATCCCGGCTGGCATCGTCACATCCCATCTACAGCGCGACTTCGGAAAAAGCATCGGCAGCGGATCGGACGAGCCCATGCCGACCGTAACGGCGGGCGGTGGCGGGCATATGGCCGAGGTCCGCGCCTTCCTGATCAAATATTACGGAAGCGACCAAGACCCGCGCCTTGAAGAACCACTGCACACCGTCACCACCAAAGACCGCTACGGCCTGGTCACGGTCGCTGGCGAGGAATACCAGATCGCCGACATCGGCCTGCGCATGCTGGCGCCGCGTGAGCTTTTCAAGGCTCAAGGCTTCCCCAGCAGCTACATCACCGAATGGGGAATCGACCACAACGGACAGCGCATCAACCTGACGAAATCGGCGCAGGTTCGCATGTGTGGCAACAGCGTTTGCCCGCCATTGGCAGCGGCGCTTGTTCGGGCCAACCTTTCGGATATGGCGATTTCTCGGAGGGCCGCGTGAGCTACAACGCACCAACTCAGGCGGACGCCGCTTGCGGCGTGTCGCCTGGAACGATGGGTTCGGCGGCTGCCGGCCCGGAAAGGGACTGAATGGGCTACCTGAACCCACTGCTGAGACTGCCGGCCGGCAAAGCGCTGCTTGCACTGCCTGAAGAAGATCGCCGCCGAATTGAGGCCGTGATGCGCGAACTGCGTGACCAGGCAAACAAAGAAGCGGACACGGCATGGAAGCGCAGGAAAGGGCCGATGGCCGCCTACTGGCGCGCCGTGGCGACGTACGCCCGGCACATTGCACATGCGGTGAGCAAGAAGACGCCGAACGCGAAGTAGACACCAAACTTGGTGCCCACTGAATCAATAATACCGGCCAGAACATCCTGGCCATTTTTTATTTGCGCACATCAAAGCACTACAATGGCGCATGTCCTTTACCCTGATCATCGTCATCGGCTGGCTATACGTGACCGTTCTGGTTGCCGCCAATGAGCCGACCATCATTTCCGGCATCATCTCGTTCGCCTTCTACGGCCTGCTCCCTTGCAGCCTGCTCATCTACTTCGCAGGGTCGCGTGTTCGTAGGGAGCGCCGGCGTTTCCGCGAAATGAAGGCAGCCGAATCAGCACAAAAGGCCGACGAATAAACGTGTACTTGGCAATGCGTTTAGCTGGCTTTATGTAACATTGCTGGTTGCCGCCAACGAACCAAGCATCGTTGCCGGCATAATTTCATTCTTTTTTTATGGGCTGCTGCCCTGCGGACTGCTGCTCTGGATCAGTGG
>Ga0316604_10000655_pt1 | contig 38817 bp, 29 predicted proteins | sample OWC_soil_day20_C_FD_207650 | JGI IMG/M metagenome (GOLD analysis project Ga0316604, IMG submission 207650) | Wetland soil microbial communities from Old Woman Creek delta, Ohio, United States - OWC_soil_day20_CT | ecosystem: Environmental > Terrestrial > Soil > Wetlands | place: USA: Ohio... | reverse complement strand
AAACCGGAAGATGATACGCTGTCAGGTATTAAATAATTTCCTGAAGCTATTCGGTGTGATCCCAAACTTCTTTTTAAACGCCCGCTGAAAATGTTGTGAATGCGCATACCCCAATTCATAAGCAATTTCAGAAATAGTCTTATCTGTATCCTTTATCATTTGCTGCGCCTGTTCCAACCTTAAATTCAACGCATAGTTCAATACAGACGTACCATACAATTGTTTGAACCCCGCTTTAAGTTTATACTCATTCAACTGAGCCTTATTCGCTAACTCCTCCAGCGATGGCGGCTCCTGATACGATCGGGCAAGAATACCAGCAGCATAATGCAGTTTTTCAATATCAGAAGCCCGTAACTTTATTCCGGTATGTACCCTCGGCTCATGCAGCATCGACTCCCATTGCAAACAAAACAACTCATTCACCATACTTTCAAAATAGAGCTTTTGTAGCTGGGGCTGTTTCGGAGACTCCCATAGATGGTTGAGAATATTCGCTATCCGATCAGAAAACCGGAGATCAGGTGATTCATGAAAAAGCGCCTTGCCGGATATTAATTGCTGCGCTACATGCGGGAATTCAGGTAAGTATTCATTGAATAAGGCTATCGCCTTCTCAGCAGGCATCAGGATACTGATAATCCTAAAATCCCCCTTCCCCATCAACTGGTTCACTTCCAGCGTATCAGGATTAAACAGAAAGCTATGGCTCCCCTGAGGAAGTACCCGGTTTTCATATAACCCCACCTGCGTTTGCAGGATACTCCCTTTTACCACGAATGTAAACTCTGCCCATCCCGGACTATTGTAATGCTCCCATGATGGGGTATCCGCCACAGTTATCATCTCTGAATCAGAAATGATGAAATCCGCTCCTCTATAAATTTGCAATACCCCTGTTCTGGCGTCGAATTGCCCTTCCACCCTTTTATATTCAAATGTTTTTAGCTGTTCAAGCAGATCATGGTACATTTTAATCCGTTTTGTGCACAATCACAAGAGGCGCTCCCCTGAAATTTGCATAAAAATAGAGAAATGAAACAAGATAGCACACAGGTTCTTATTGTAGGTGGTGGTATTACGGGTTTGACAGCAGCATTATTTCTGGCACAACAGGGAGTCAATTTCATTTTGATTGAAAAGCACAAAGGTACTTCCATTCATCCCCGCGCCAGAACGATCGATATCCGTACCATGGAGTTGTTCAGAGGCCTTGGATTAAGTGAGGAACTGCGTGAAGGCGGAAAAGCATTGGCACCGGCCTGGGGAATATTACGCGGTATCAACCTGGTAGAAACTCTGAACACGACAAAATCAGACATCATCGGGAATGCAAACTTTCCAAAGCAATTTGCAGCCATGAAAGCGCTGGGCGAAAAATCACCTGAAAGTGTTTGTCGCTGTACACAGGATATCAGCGAAGCCATTATCTATCAAAAGGCAAAGCACCATGATCTGCGATTTAACCATCAGCTATTGACATTCCAGCAGGATGAAAACTCAGTAGCAGCCGTAGTAAAGAACAAGGAAACGGAGGAAATATATACCATTCAGGCAAATTATATGATTGCCGCCGATGGTGCGAATAGTATGATACGTAAACAACTGGAGATCCCCCTTGCCGGTCATGGTGCCTGGATGGATCTCCTTAATATCTATTTTGAGGCTGATCTAAGCACGTTAGTACGCGGCAGGGAGTTCAGCCAGTTCTTAATAGAAACGTCTGAAATTACAGGCTTTTTGCTCGCTATAAACAATGCTGACAGGTGGACGTTCCATTTACGTTATGATCCTGAAAAAGGAGAAGTACCCGTGGATGAAATTCTCAGGAAAGTGATTGGTATTCCAGATCTGAAAATGTCTATTCTCAGCATCCTCCCCTGGCAACTTACGGTCCGGATTGCCACCCAATTGCGGGTGAATAAGATCTTCATTGCCGGAGATGCTGCTCATACCATGACACCCTATGCCGGCAAAGGTGCGAATGCAGGTATACAGGATGTACAGAATCTGGCCTGGAAACTGGCCGCTGTTTTAAAACACCAGGCAGGAGATGCATTGTTGGATACCTATCACACTGAACGCCAACCTGTAGGTGCATTCTATGCAAATCTATCAGGAGAAATGGCAGATAAAAACGGGTTGATCGATGAATCAAAGATGATGCAATATGGAGAAAAGCTATTGGGACTGCCAGATTATGCATATGACTCTACTGCTGTTGTGAGACCATCACAACTTTTCAGAGGTGAACCCGGTACCTGTATTCCCCATATGTGGCTGGAAGATGGAAGTTCCTCTCTCGACTGGGTGAAAGGACAATTTGTCTTAATAGCGAACGGACATTTTGAATACTGGCGGGCAGCATGTAAACTATCACATATCCAGGTAAAGCTGGTAGAATTATCTGCGAACGAACCATGGATGACATTAACACAGGCTACACCTACCGATGCAATATTAATAAGACCAGATGATTTTGTGGCAGCGAGATTAAACGCCTTACATCCATGTGAGCAGTTAGCGAAAACTATCAAAAAGATCTGTAGTTTGCGGAACATATAGTTCCGCAAACCTCATTTTTCCCTGTAGAAAATATACCCTCCATGATGTAAGGTATCATCATCTACAAATTTTCCGTCTGCCGTAAAACCAGTATCATCCCAATAGTCAATATGATCACCTTTGATTTCATAGCGGCCCGTATAGGCGCTTTGCCGGGTGCCGCGTGCTTCGTCATATCTGCCATTGGGTAATAATTCCTGCCTGATATATTTATCAGCAGTCATCCACATACCCAGGTATTTTTGATTTTCCATGCAACAAAATTAGCCTGAGCAACGGAGTGCATTATTGCAGGACGGAAACAAATACTTACGAAATTCAAACAAGCAAATTATCCAGTGTGGCATAAGTAGACTTCATACCATCTTCCATACCCATTTCAAGGATCTGTTCCAGGTCTGCAAGTGATTTGAAAGTAAGGACACTTTGTACCAACGTCTTCTCCCCTTCTTCCGTAAATGTGATGGTCCAGTCTGCACTGGGAATGTCTGTATTGATCTTACCTTCTTCGTCACAGAAAGCATCTGAAAATGAAAGCTCCTCTTTAGGACGAATGGTTTTATACTGCGTCAATCCCCAATACACAGGGCCATTTGGCTCTGACATAGCATAATGCCAGCGTCCGCCTTCGCGGAAGTTCATTAATTTAGTCCGCATGTGCATAGGCGGGGAGGCAAACCACTGTTCCAGTAATTCACTTTTGGTATAATGGTCCCATACCTTTGCACGATCAGCTAAGAACTCACGTTTGATGGTCAGGGTATTATTACCCTTATTTGGGATGAAGTCGAACAATAAGTTATTCATGATGGGTGGATTTAATAATGGAGCCATTCGGCGCTATCTGATAGGTTCCCTGTGGCATATATTCCTTTAAATAAAGATGGACAATATATGCTTTGTCCACTACAAGATAGCGCATTCCCAAAAATTGTCCAAACTAATCAGGAACCCCATGCCTGCAATAAAGGAGGATAAAAATCTCCTTTCAGCGCACCTTCTTTGAATGCTTCGTTCAGTATATTTAGTAAGAGCGATTTTGACGAACTGGTAAAAACGATCCCTAATTTACAGGTGTTTAAGGATAGACCGGATAGCAGGAGTTTTGATGCGAGTCAAAGTCGCATCTTAAGTAATATTAGTGATACGGCGGAAAAGCGGTACGGGAATTTTGTTCAAACGTATCCGGAATTAGCTCAAAGAGTACCCTTACATATGATTGCTTCTTATTTAGGATTAACGCGGGAGACGCTGAGTAGGGTCCGGAGAAATTTTCCGAAGTAGGTATTCGGTTTTCCAGTAGCGGATAAAAAAACAGGTAATTCCGCGGTTCTCCCTCCTTATGTAAAAATGTATCAAAACTTCCTACATCTGTATAAATCCATCCGCCCTACCCTACCTAAGCGATCTCACTGACAGACAAGTTTGTAGTAGATAGTTTCTCCTTCGCCTTTTCAATTAATTTTTCATGGATGTGCTGCTGGGTATTTTGTCCTGTCAATACTTTCAGCAAGCTACTTAAATATTTCGGAGACAAATTCAGCGTCTGCGCCACATATGCCACTGTTGGTAACTCTTTGGAGCTATTGAAATAATCATTTAATAACTGCTCTAATCGTTCCAGTACCTGGTGATTTTCTTTCTCCCTCCCGAAACCTTTTCCTGAAATATCTACGCCATCATACCCGTTTCCTTCAATACAACAACACTTAATTACGTCCGATCCCGATACCTTTTCCGAAATGTCAATGCCGTCATACCCGTTTCCTTCAAAAAGATATGCGAAAAATAAGAATGATTATCAAACCCCAGCTCTCCGGCTATTTGCTTTACATTCAAATCCGTAAAGTATAACAGACGCTTAGCCTCCGTAACTACCTTGTATTTTATCCAGAATGAAACAGTGGAACCGGTTATCTTTTTCAACGCCTCATTCAGGTACGGCTCCGAAATATGAAGCATCTCAGCATAATCAGCAGGGCTTTTATATTTTATAACATTTTCGCTCAACAGTTTTTTAAACGCCATAGACAACAGCGCAGGTCTTGAATTGTCCGCTATAATTGTTGAAGACTGCTGAATAGCACTGGCCGCCATTTCAAAGAAAGTGCGCAGCAATGCATGCAACACGTTTTGTTGTAAAGCCCGTGTTTTACGATGTAAAATACCCAGCAATAAATCAAAATCCATTATCTCCTCCGGCGTTAAAGTGATCGGTTCATGTTGCCCTGCCCAGCTTTCGATCATATTCCTGCATGCAGGATCTACCAAAGCAGGATCTGCGGCCAGGTACCAACCTTTTGCCTTTTTCGATTTGATGCGATAATGTATTTGTTCCGGCAGGATATAATAAAGTGAATTAGGGCCCACCTTCTTTTCCTCAAAATCTACCACTGTAGTACCGGAACCTTCTACAATGACAAAAAATATATAGTGATCATCCCGGTGTGCACCTAAATCCGTAGATTGCCGGCGATCAGCTTCATCCTCATCCTTATCAGGGGAAAAGGGTTTCAGCACAAATCCCAGGTTGCTTCTATCCTGTAATTTACTTATTGGAACACTGTTCATACCCCAAAAATAGCCTATTTAAGTCTCAGTAATCTATCTGCGTTTCCATGTGCAATTTTGGCAATCTGTTCCGCAGGGAGCTGAATGTTGTGCAGGAAATCGATCCCCATCTGGTTCGTGCTAAAAGGGTAATCTATGGAAAACAGGATATTGTCTATACCAATAGTATCTATGGCAAGTTGGAGTTGAGGTTGTGTAAAGATACCGCTGGTGGTGATAAAGAGTTGTGCTTTGAAGGTCTCGATCAGCGAGCGTTTACCTTGTTTAAAAATACCATTCATCCTTGTCCACATCATAGGCAGCATTTCACCCATATGACCTATGATGATCTTCAGATCAGGGTATTTGTCAAAAATGCCGGCAGCAAATAGGCGGAGTATATGAATCGCTGTTTCTGAGTGCCATCCCCAGCCGTAGCAGGCAATTGCTTCATTGGGCCCGGTAGTGTCGCCAACATTGCTGTAATAGGCATCGATCACTGCCTGTGGGGGTACACCGGGGTGAATATAGAGAGGTACGTTCAGTTGCTGCGCTCTTTCGAATACAGGGGCAAATTTAGGCGCATCCAGGAACTCACCCAGAATGGTGCCCTTAATCATGGCACCCTGAAAACCATGCGTTTTTACAGTACGTTCCAGCTCATCAGCTGCTGCTGCCGGTGTGGTCATGGGGAGGAGGGCAAATGCGGTGAATGATTCCCGGTGGTCTTTCATTTTTTCAGCCAGCAGATCATTGTATTTTGTGGCAAAGGCGGGTGCTTCGCTATCAGGCAGCGCGTATACATCTGTATTTTCTACGGAGAGCACCTGCATGGCTATACCGGTTGCCCGCATGGAGCTGAGGCGTTCACCTGTAATGTCTGCCAGTTTTGCCTGCATATGCTGTGCGGCAGCGGTTGGTTTCGATATTGATAATTCCTGGAAGGAGACGTGCTCTTCTAAAGTAACTATTCTCATGTCATTGGTTTTAAATCAATGCAAAGAGAACAAAGTCTGTGCTGGATATCAATAAAGAGATTGGGGGAATGATAGCAGAATTTGGGGGAACAACCTTCGGGCCATAAGTAATGACCTTTATGTCATGAGCAATAGCCTTCAGGCCATACAAATACCTGAAGGCTATCTATCTTAAAATCCATAAATCCCGCCAGAAACGGCCAACTTCTCTCCCGTTACCCACGCTGCCTCATCTGAAGCCAGAAACACTGCCGCCTTTGCAATATCCTCCGGCTGTCCCATACGACCCAGTGGGGTATTCGCCACTAATTTCTTTTCAAAATCACTACCAATCACTCCTGAGGTATGTGTTCCTTCTGTTTCTACAGTACCAGGTAGCAGCGAGTTGACACGAACATTCTTCCCTCCCAGTTCTTTTGACAATGCTACTGTAATAGCATCTAACGCCGCTTTTGATGCAGAATACACAGATCCTGTAGCCATAGGTGTTCTGGCCGCACCAGAGCTAACATTGATGATGTTGCCACCTTTCTCTCCAAATAGTTTCAATGCACCCTGAATGGTGAGAATAGATCCCCAAACATTAATATTGAATTGCTGATGAAAGGCCGTTGCCGTTACCTGCTCAATCGGTTCCCACTGATAAATGCCTGCATTGTTTACCAATATATCCAGTGTACCGAAAGCCTGCTTTGTTTCTTCAAACAACCTGTTTACATCCGCTTCATTTGCTACGTCGCCCTGTACAGCAATAGCAGTACCGCCGTTATCTGTGATGGTTTTTACTACCTTTTCCGCTCCTTCTTTGCTGGATGCATAATTGACAACCACCTTTGCTCCTTCTGCTGCAAAATGTTTAGCAATTGCTGCGCCTATTCCCTTTGATGCGCCTGTTACGATCGCTACTTTGTTCTTTAGTTTCATTTTGTTGATCATTTAATGCTGAGATACAAAACTAGTTGATACCGGTTTATTTTGGTAATTTTGTAACTAAAAGTTACAGTAACCTGGAGGTAACAAAGTGACAAATCATGGATTGTACAAACGTAAAACGCGACCATAAAAAAGAGATGAGAGCCGTGCAGGATTCAATGGATGTGCTCAGTGGCAAATGGAAAATTTCCATCCTCTCCTCTATCTGCTTTTATTCCAAAAGAAGGTTCTCGGATATATTAGCCGATATAGATGGGATTTCTAATAAAATGCTGAGCAAGGAGCTGAAAGAACTGGAATTAAATAGGCTGATCAAACGAACGGTGTTAGAGACACAACCGATCACTGTTCAATATGAATTGACTGAACATGGGCTATCGTTAAAGACGATTATCGTAAACCTGAAGGATTGGGGGATCAAACACCGGATGGAGATTATCGGGAAGTAGTGTAGGTTGGGAAACATAAAAAAATACCTGGCAAAGTAAGTGTTATCCGCATAGTCACATATGCTTATATTCCGGCAATCTTCCGGACCGATCCTTATATTTTTAAATTACTACATAAATCCCCGATTGAGCTACAATTGCCAATTCTCTTCTTTTGACCTTTGGAATATCAATTTCAAATTATGGACAACACGAAAAGAATTGCCTTAATAACAGGCGCAAATCAGGGAGTTGGTTTCCAGCTCGCAAAAGAACTGGCGGCTCATGGTCATATTGTACTTGTCGGATCCCGTAATTACCAAAACGGTGAAACAGCCGCTCAATCAATCGGAGCAGGTGCGATTCCTATCCAATTGGATGTGACGGATGCCACTTCTATTCAGGCAGCAGCCAAACGTATTGAAAGTGAGTTTGGTCGTCTTGACCTGTTGGTGAATAATGCCGCTATTTCCCGTTCAGGAAGAAATGAGATTACGCTGGAGAATTATGCAGCTACATATGGTGTAAGCACTGTTTCTTTGGATGAGGTACGTGCCATCTGGGAGACAAATGTATTTGGTGCACTGGCGGTATACCAGGCTATGTTGCCGCTGTTAAGGCTTTCAAAGGATGCGCGTATTGTGAATGTATCGAGTAGCGCAGGCTCTCTCACATTAAATGCGGATCCTTCTTTTCCATACCGGAAAATGTTTAGCCCGGCGTATGCAGGGTCGAAGAGCGCATTTAACATCATGGCATTGTCAATGATGATCGAGCACGAAAACGACGGTATCAAGGTGAATCTTGTATCACCTGAATTCACAAGTACAGCACTGAATAATTTTCAGGGAACAGAGACGCTCGAAGATGGATCACGTGAAGTAGTTAGAGTGGCTTTATTTGGTCCTGATGAACCAGGTGGTACATTTACCCGGTGGGAAAATACCAACATTCCGTGGTAAACTATTTATACCGGGTGCGGACTTAGCAAAGTGCGGCACCCGGTAATCGTTCAAATCCAGGTTTGGGTTGACGCCTGCTGAACCTGCAGCGATCAGCCAATTATAAAATTACGTTCACTAAAAGCAGGTAGCAAAGGTGGTTCTTCATAAATTCATCCCTACTTTCCAAAAGGAAAGCGGCTACATACAAGGTTATTTTTCATCAATCAATAAGGAATTCTGGTATACGCCAATTTAATAAGCCTTGAATACGCACCTCTGGCATCTACGAATGATACAACTGCAATATCGCCATTCACGCTTTTAGTCGTACTAAAATCATACGTCTCTGTATTAATTGTTCCTCCTCTTGCCATCAGTATATCAGGATTTATATACTGATACCAGAAAGGATTGAACAAATTTAAAGGTGCATATACATTACTTTTGATAGAAAGCCAGAAAAGGAGTGAGTTATCTAAAGTACTTATATCCACCACCGTCTTATTAAAGTGAACTGCATCAGCAGAAGTAAATACATTCGTAACGGGAGGATCCGTATTGATATGTTGGTAGCTATACAAATTATAATTAACTGAGTCGATATCATTACTGAAGGAAAACACCGCTTTTGCGATCGTATCGCCGGTGTAAAAACCGGTAGAAGTGCCTCCATTTGATACAATGGTGTAAGAACTTTTTATATGACTATTAGCGTCGTAAGTGTACACGTTTTTGAGGCGAACGCTATCACCATCAAAGGAAACATCGTTAATCAGCAAGCTATCCAGCCGTTTTGAATTATTGTAATAAAGGTAATAATCCTGTTTTGATTCCCAATATAACCTGCCACCTTTAACGTTTGCAATTGTTCCATTTGCATTGTAGGTAAAGGTCCAGGTGCCAATACCGGGTGATGAATGATATGCCTGGTTTATTTTTTCAATTCTATGGTCTGCATTATAATTAACGGAAATTGTATCCGGGGCGGCAGCCAGATTGGTTTGATAATATAATGCCTGGGTGATAATGCTGACAGAATCCGGGTTGTTTTCTCCGGGGGAACCAGGCGTATCTTTTTTACAACCGGCTACAAGAAGTAACAGAATGAGGGGGCTAAGGATGAATTTCATTTTATAGGTTAAATTTAATTTATTGATTACCAGATAAGACCTCCACGAATGGTGCAGGGCCCCATTTTTTAATCACATCGGTAGTCAGCATGTTAAAAGGCTGCGCCGTACCACCCAATTCCCCGCAGTAATTGCTAAATACAACATGTGCGATTTTATAATGCCTGATCACATAAGCACAAAGAATACAAGGCTCCACATTAGAGTATAAAGAGGCTCCTTCGCATGAGCCTGAACCATGCGTATGTACAGCATCCAAAACCGCTACCACTTCGGCATGGCGGGTTACATCTTTCAGACGGCGGCTTTGTTCACTGCCTTCTCCGATTATTATTCCATCCTTTACTATGACACAACCTACCGCGCTCTCTCCTACCCCGGCGGCTATTTGCGCGAGTTCCAGACAGCGATTCAAATAAAAGGTATGATCTTCCATACCCAAATATACATATTCACTATTCTAATCTCACTTCCCTCACGGTTTCATTTCCGGGCAGATCTACCGCCACTACGACGACCTTGCCACCGGGTGGCAGGTTCGCTATCTTATAATGCCAATCCACGCCATTTCGGCCTAAAACTGCCTTTCCTCTTTCGAGTATGCTGCCGGCAGCATCAACTACACGAATATCTATAGATGCTACCCTAAATTCATTTTTCGCAGTCACTACCACAGTCTCTTCTTCGAACCGGATATTTTGAATCTCCGGAGCCTTATAAGCATCTTTCACCGCCATATTATAAGCATTCTGCCCCGGGCCTGCCAGCGACTTATAATAAGCCTTCAGTTCAGGATCCTGCAGGATCGCTATAGCATAAGCTGCCGCTATTTTCATCTTATACCGGGCTTCCAGCTGCTTTTTAGTCGGCTTTTTCTTTGACGGACCACGTTTCTTGGCAATGATAATCTGGTCATTCCTTTCGTAAATCGTGAATTGATCGCCGAGGCTGCCCCGGACGGCATAAAGGAGTAAATTGTCTTTTACTAGAGCCATAACAAACACTTTTGGGGTTATAAGATCAAATTTAAAGATAAGTCTGGTTATATAGTGCAACTATAGCACTAAATGAGTACTAATACATCATTAAAAGGGCACCTCAATATCAATTTGATATTAAGATGCCCTTTTAATGTACTTATGGTGCCCTTATAGCAGTATAGTTGGACTATAGCTCTAAAGGCGGAATCGCCTTTAGAGCTATAGTGCGCTAATTTGTAAATTGGAAATAGAAATGTATAGACCTCTAAATATTATTCCTCAAAAAATATATCCACATAATCCACCACATTATTCCCTTCACAATTATCCATTTCCTGCAATCTCCAATACTTACTCTCCCCTTTCACCAAAAAATGATACGTTCCCGTCTTCTCACATACCTGTCCATTATTCACCCCCGAATACTTCGTTTATATAGTTCCTTTAAACGTCATGGGTACCTCAAGTGGAGATATTTTAGAAAAAAGGACTGTAGGGATTACCAATAAGGGAAATGTGATCATCAAAGCTGGTATAAACTCCCCCTGTAGCTAGTGTAGGAGCAGAAGTATCTGTTGATGAGGAAATTGTAAGATCAGTAAATAATGTTACCGATTTCATTTATAATGCTAAATTTATTTCAATTTCCATGATAATATACATTTACTTTTGCCTGTTGTTACCTATGAGTATAAGACATATTCAACTGTACAACAACTAAAGTAATTTAAATGCAAAAAGTTTTATTATTCTGTTTTGTCACATTTTCTCTTCTAAGTTGCAAAGGCCAAAACCACCCAGCCTTAAACGCGTCAGCAGGATATATATCAATTTATTTATCCGTCGATGGGAATAAAGACAGTTTGAATTTTGAAAAAATACGGGCTACACCATCCGGTAACTTTACCTGCCAGGAAAAGACTAATGGAGATCTCTGGGTAAAATTCAGCCCTCATGATACAACAGTGGTGTGGGTAAGTGCTGACCAACCAGAAAATAAAAAGGGTATTGAGAAATTAAAGAAGAATATAGGTGGATATTCACTGAAGGGTGCCTACCTGAATCCATCCGAGCCATTTGATATTTTCCATGTGATATATACATCGGACAGTAATCCAAACAGCTTGTTCATTATAACCTATTCTAACATAGGAGAGGATATATTAAGTGTGGCTCTATTTAATGACAAACCACTAAATCCTTTACTAGAACAGAATATAAGATTTAATTTAATGAAATGATTAGCTGGTATAATTACTGATAGCCAATAGGAAACCAAACACCTCTTCTATTGGGTGCTAGCATATTAGGTAATACATGCCCATTGTCAAGCTCGTTGATATCAATATTCTCTTTAACTAAGATAATCTTAGGAAGATCTTTTCCTGAGAAAACTTTTTCCTTTAGAATCTGAATCACATCATCATAATTTATTCCGGTCACTCCACACCCCATTCTAGTACCATATGGTGCATTACTATAACCTTCAAACCCGAACTCAAACCAATATCTTATCATAATACTTTATTGTTTCCTAATGTATGGTGGAATTTCTAAAACGTTAAATATTCCCCTTCCTCCTCAACCCCCGATACCGCTCCGGACTCACCTCCATACTCTTCTTAAACAACCTCGAAAAATGAAAAGGATCATCATACCCTATCGCCACCGCTACATCCTTTATCTTCATATCCGTTGTATACAACAACAAACAAGCCTTCTGTAATTTCAGATGTATAAAATAATTCAATGGCGACATACCCGTGGCCTTTTTAAATAAACTTGAAAAATGTGACGGAGACAAATCTATCTTCCTTGCCAGATCCTCCACTGTCAACGTTGATGCAACCTGCTGCTGCATATACCGGATCGTTTCATTGATCCTGTCATTGATGGCGTCCTGTTCACCAGATACCTTGTCAGGATACACGAATGTGGCGATAAAATGATACAGGTACAAACTCGCCTTACCCAGGTTATCCTTCCCAAACCCCATCTTCAAACTCTGAAACATATCATTCCACAACTCAATCCCCTTCTCATTCGCATGTATATGCCGGGGGCCGTCGAACGGACCTATATTAAAATTCCGGTTAAAGGAGTCCATGTCTTTTCCGCTGAAATGTACCCAGTAAATTGTCCATGGATGATGATCGTCTGATCCGTAACGCAGGTGAGAACTGGTAGCAGGAATTATCACGAATTCATTGACACCAACCTCAAAACGCCGGTTACCAATCTCATACCAGCCCTTTCCACCAGTACAATAAATAAGAATGTTATCTGTACAACCGTTCTTTCTGTCGCGGAAGTGAAATGCCGCCTTTGGAAAATAGCCTATATGCGTAATATATAGCTGGCTGAGTACAGTATTCGCTTTGATGGCATTCTTCCAGACTGCATCAGGAAGGCTGATGAGCTGCTGTCCCGCAAAACCATCTCTTCGTTTTACAGTTTTCATAACGCGCCACTGGATTTATCTACAAAATACAAAATCGTAGTATAATTCATGAAAATAAATGAATCCTCCATTTATTACAGGGTTGCGATTAGATACTTTTGTTTCACACAATTCCAGTTATGAAATAATTAAAAATTGGTTTATGCCAAAATTCCCGTTTGTATCTCTATCAGGGATACTGATCACTATTTTCCTGTACATCAGCATCAGCACATCTGCACAACAACCTACAAAGATCACTATTACAGGGACAATCACCGACTCTTCAGGATCAAAGCTCGAGGGGGTGAACGTTGTGGCGGAAAACAAAAAGAACATCGCCACTTCTACCAATTCTACCGGTAAATTCATCCTGGATGCTGAACCAGGTACCCTACTGCGATTTTCGTATGTAGGTTTTGAACAACAGTACATTACCGTATCACCCAATTCAAAGGTGATCAACCTTGTCATGAAACATGCTTCTGCCACTGTGGAAGAGGTGGTGGTGGTGGCCTATGGCCGAAAACAACGCAAGGAGGCCGTGGTTGGTTCTGTTACCACCATAGACCCCGGTGCACTGAAGATCCCATCCAGCAACCTTACAAATGCCCTGGCTGGTCAGATTGCCGGCATGATCTCCTTTCAGAGAGGTGGACAACCGGGGTTGGATAATTCCTCTTTCTTCATCCGTGGGGTCACTACCTTCGGATATAGTGCCAGTCCGCTGATTCTGGTAGACAATGTGGAACTCAGTGCCAATGAACTGGCCCGCCTACAGGTAGATGATATCGCAAGTTTCTCTATCCTGAAAGATGCCAGTGCCTCCGCATTGTATGGTGCAAGAGGTGCCAATGGCGTAATACTGGTTACTACTAAAGAAGGGAAAGCAGGCAAAGCCAGTATGAACGTGCGTTATGAACGCTCCGTTTCCCGGCCTACGCAGACCGTGAAACTTGGTGATCCGGTCACTTACATGAAATTGTACAACGAGGCACTGACTACGCGCAATCCGCTGGCCACACCCCTGTATACCCCCAACCAGATCATCAATACACAGGCCACTATGGACAAGGCGCCGGGGTATAACCCTTACGTATACCCTGCTGTGGACTGGATGAAGACATTATTCAAAGATCAGGCGACTACTCAGCGCGCCAATTTCAGTGTACAGGGTGGTAGTGATGTAGCCAAATACTATATCGCTGGTTCTTATGATAAGGACAATGGTATTCTGCAGGTAAACCCTGTCAACAACTTCAATTCTGCCATGAAGTTTGAGAACTACCAGTTACGCTCCAATGTGAATGTGAAACTCACAAAAACCACTGAAGCCGTAGTACGCCTATGGGGTAATTTCAATGAATATACCGGCCCTATTACCGGCGATCAATCAGGACTGGCGAGTGATCTGTACGACAGGGCACTGCATACAAGCCCCGTGTCTTTTCCTGCTTATTTTCCTGCCGATAGCGCCAACCTCCTTACCAAACATATTTTGTTCGGTAACTCACTGACCTCATCCGGTAATTTACAGGCCAATCCTTACGCAGATCTGATGTATGGATACAAAAGTTTTTCGGAGTCAAGATTATCAGCGCAGTTTGAACTGAACCAGGACTTCAATTTCATCACAAAAGGATTGTCATTCCACGGATTATTCAGCACGAACAGGTATGCCTACTTTGACCTGACCAGGTCATACAAGCCATTCTACTATGATGTAATGAACTATGACCAGACCAGTAATACTTATTCCCTGAACTGGCTGAATAGTCAGCCGGGGGGCGCACAGGAATTCCTCAGTTATTACCCGGGCACGAAGGATGTGAATACTTTCCTTTATTTACAGGGATCACTGGATTACGCACGGGCATTTGGCAAACATAATGTGAGTGCTGCACTGATCGGTACCAGACAACAAAAGCTAAATGCGGATGCCAACGATCCAAACACACATCAGCCATCCCTTCAGTATTCACTTCCTTACCGCAACCTGGGATTAGCAGGAAGAGCAACTTATTCTTTCGCCAGTAAATATTTCCTTGAATTCAACTTTGGTTATAACGGATCTGAACGTTTCTCTACCCAATATCGCTGGGGCTTCTTCCCTACTGTCGGTGCAGGATGGGTCGTGTCTAATGAAAAGTTCTGGAAAGGCGATGTCTCTCATATCATTACCAGACTGAAATTAAGAGGGAGTTATGGCTTAGTGGGTAATGACAATATCGATAATACCAGGTTCTATTATTTGTCGAATGTAACACCTGATGATGTGAATGGGCCTTCGGCCGTATTTGGTACAACCAATGGTGTGAAGATGTATGGTACGACCATCCAGAACTACCCGAACCCCGGCGTAACCTGGGAGACCGCCCGTAAATCCAATCTGGCTGCAGAAGTCACTATCTTTGACAAGTTAAATATCACTGCAGAAATTTATCACGAATTCCGATACAATATCCTGCAACAAAGAGGATATATACCCGTCACCACCGGTCTGGAAGCTGCCGTAAAATCCAATGTAGGCGAAGCGACTGCCAAAGGATTGGATCTGAATATTAACTATAAACAAACGTTTTCCAAAAACTTTTGGGCATCTGTACTGGGTAACCTGACAGTTACGTCCAACAAGTACCAGCGTTTTGAAGAACCAGAATATAAATACGGGTATCGTTTTCAGAATGGAAAACCTATCAACCAGCCATTCGGATACATTGCAGAGAGATTATTTGTAGATGATAAAGAAGCGGCAAATTCACCTACCCAGTTATTTGGTGCTTCGCCTGTTCCTGCTGGTGGTGATATCAAATACAGAGATGTCAATAAGGATGGTATCATTAATCAGGATGACCAGGTACCTATCGGTTTACCCACCACACCGCAGATCATTTATGGCTTTGGATTTTCTTTAGGTTACAAAAACTTTGACCTCAATGCCTTCTTCCAGGGACTTGCCAGAGAATCCTTTTTTATCAATGCCACATCGCAGGATGACAGGTATTATGCAAAATACGGTACTGCACCATTTGTAAACAACGCACAGATCTTACAGGCGTATGCAGACAATCACTGGTCAGAAGAGAACCAGAACTTATATGCATTGTGGCCAAGACTTTCCACCACCGACATCCTGAACAATCAGCAGCAAAGTACCTGGTGGCTGAGAGACGGTAGCTTTATGCGCCTCAAATCAGTAGAGCTGGGGTATAGTTTGCCGAAGTCACTGACGAAAAGGATGTACATCAGAACGATGCGCATTTATTTCAGCGGATTAAATCTGCTCACGTTCAGCCATTTTAAACTGTGGGATCCGGAACAGGCTGGGCAGGGCTTTGGGTACCCGATACAGAAGGTTTTCAACTGTGGTATTAACGTAAACCTTTAAATGAATTCAGATGAAAACGATCTTAACAATATTAATAGTCCTTATTCTTTTTTCATCCTGCAGGAAATATCTTGATGTCATACCTGATGATGTCGCTACATTGGAAAGTGCATTTGCCAATGCCAATGAAACACAGGCTTACCTGTTTGGGTGCTATGCCACCTTGCAGAACATGGCCGATGTACGTCGTAATCCGGGTTTCACCACTTCGGGCGAAGTGATATTCCCCTATCCGTTACAGGACCAGACTACACTGGGTGGTGCAGGTGGTGATGCAGGATTCAGCATTATCCGTGGTTTACAGAACAGCGCTAACCCATTGCTGAACTATTGGGATGGTTATAACATGGGGTTGAATATGTGGCAGGCCATCAGGAAATGCAATATCTTTTTGGAGAATGTACATATTCCTCCTGATTTGCCTGACTACCAGCGTAAAAGATGGACAGCAGAAGCGAAGTTTTTAAAAGCATATTTTCATTACTGGCTGATCAGGATGTATGGTCCTATTCCTATTGTGGATGTGAACCTGCCTGTGAATGCATCTATTGATGAGGTAAGGATCAAACAACAACCTCTTGACTCCTGCTTTAACTATGTGGTGAGATTATTAGACGAAGCTATTCCTGACCTGCCACCGGTGATACAGAACCTGGCAGCAGAACAGGGACGCATCAGCGCCACCATTGCACAGGCTGTGAAGGCGGAAGTGTTGGTTACTCAGGCGAGTCCTTTATTCAATGGTAATCCTGATTATGCGGGCATGAAAAACCATGATGGGGTATTATTGTTTCCGGCCGCCTACGATGACAGCAAATGGCAACGCGCCTTGCAGGCATGTAAAGATGCGCTTGATAATGTAGGCAGTGCTGCGCTATACCAGTTGAGATTAAGTGGTGGTATTGTACATATGTCTGATACAACCCGTCGCCTGCTCACCATACAAGGAGCCTTTGTAGATAGCTGGAATTCAGAACAGATATGGACGTTGAATCCGCAATTTGGCTGGCAGTATATGGCTTCTCCACGTGTGACTACCGATGCGGCTTCTAATGTATTTGCAGTTTATTCTAATTTCTCTGTACCTATTGCAGAATCAGAAATTTTTTATTCTAATCATGGGGTGCCTATTAATGAAGATAGGACCTTCGACTATAACAACCGTTATAAATTACAGGCAGGAGATGATGCACATGCGTACTACATCAAAAAGGGTTACACCAGTGCCAAAGGCAACTTTAACAGGGAGCCCCGGTATTATGCAGATGTAGCTTTTGATGGCAGTGTATGGTTTGGCTCTGGTAACCTGGATGATAATAATCCCAATTATATCAATGCGGTAAATGGTCCGGCTGCACCACCTGATCAACTGCGTTATAATGCTACCGGGTATTGGGCGAAGAAGCTTGTACCTTATCAGACCACCTTCGGACAGTCCAGCATACAGCAGGGTTATTCATGGCCTCTTATACAATTGACCGGACTCTGGTTACTATATGCAGAATGTCTGAATGAAGTGAACGGCCCTGGTGCAGAAGTGTATGCATGGATAGATAAAGTGAGAGCAAAGTCAGGTTTGGAGGGTGTAGTAGCCAGCTGGTCACAGTATTCAATCAATCCAGATAAGTATAGTTCAAAAGATGGGTTACGTGATATTATTCATCAGGAAAGAAGAATTGAAACCGCGTTCGAAGGACAGGCAGGATGGGATCTGAGAAGGTGGAAGGAGTTGCAAAATGTACTGAGCACCCCCGTACAGGGATGGAATGTATTTAATAGAACGACAGATGGTTATTACCAGTTAAAGCTGGTGCAGCAGACCTCTTTTAGTATCAGGAATTACCTGTATCCTATACAGGATTATGATCTGCTTACCAATCCGAATCTTGTACAAACCCTTTACTGGTAAAAATTACACGTATGAAAAAACTCATTTTATTATTGTTGATAGTATCCTGCAAAAAGATGGATGGATACAACGATGTTGTATCTAACGATATGACCAAGCCGGGTGTGGTGACGAATGTGAATGTGGTCAACTTCAATGGTGGTGCTTATATCACCTATACATTGCCTAATTCATCGAATATCCTGTATGTACAGGCAGAATATAAAATCAATGATAAAACAACCAGACAAACTAAGTCTTCTTACTATTCTGATAGTATTACAGTAAGTGGTTTTGCGGCCAGTAAAGAGTATGAAGTCGTGTTGCATACAGTAAGCCGTGCACAGGTGGTGTCTGATCCGGTAACGGTAAAAGTCCATCCGGATACGCCTCCTTATTTACTGGCAAGGCCTACAGTGGTGATGCAGCCAGACTTTGGCGGGGTGAGTATTACCTGTGAAAATAAGGCGAAAGCAAATTTGGGAATTATCACTATTGCACCGGATCAAACGAAGAAATACCAGATCATTTCGCAGAACTATACAGACGAAGATTCCATCTCTTATAGTCTGCATGGATTTGATACGATTCCACAGCAATTTGGCGTATACGTTACCGACCAGTGGGGAAATATTTCAGACACATTATTCACTACTATCACACCTGTATTTGAAGCGCAGATGGATAAATCACTCTTCCGTAGTTATTCATTGGGAACAGATGCAAAGACTGGTTTTGGCTGGGTGATAGAGAATCTTTGGAATAATTCAACCGGGTCTCCCGGTTATCATACAGAGCAACCGATACAACCATTGGTATGGCCGGCCGTGATCACATTTGACATGGGTCAGGCGGCGAGGTTGAGCAGATATACTATCTGGAACAGAGGTATTGATGGCAGTGGTACCTGGTTGTGGCAGGCAGGTGCACCACAGACATGGGTGCTTTGGGGAAGAGCAGATACGCCTGTAGACGAAACAATGCCTGATGCAGACCACCTCCCTCCTGTTGGCGGTACGACCCCTAATGGATGGATTAACCTGGGATTCTATAATGCGCCAGTCAAGCCATCTGGGTTACCGAACCCGCAATACACGAATGCGGATCTTGCTTTTTGGAATAATGGCTTCAGTTACAATTTTTCACTGAGCTTGCCGAAGGTAAGGTACATCCGTTTTGAATGTGTATCCAATATGGCACAGACTAATACATTTTTTAACATGACTGAACTCACATTCTGGGGTGATCCCAGATAACCTATAAAACGGCATACAATGAGATATCTACTGGTATGCGTGCTACTGTTGGTGGCATGCAGCAAAAAACCGACAGACTACCGTGAGTTTTTGAATGGTACAGAACTGGTGTATCCGGGTAAAGTGTCCAATGCACAGGCGTTACCGGGCGATGGACGGTTGCAGTTAATATGGCAGCCTAGTCCGGATCAGAGCATTGTTAAGTATAATGTATACTGGAATAACGGCACTGACTCCATGACTATCAATTCCACCACACATAATACTTCGGATACGGTTCGTTGTACGATAGCAGGGCTGGCGGAATATGTGTATACATTTATTGTGTATTCTTATGATGCGCAGGGGAACAGGTCTGTGGCTACTGAGATTAACAATGCGAGGGTATATGGTACGGTTTATAAAGCGACATTACATAATAGATTGCCGGAGGCAGATCCTTATTTGATTAATGATGATAACACGGTGACACTGCGGTTTGTGACACCTGATACGATCAATATTACGACGGCGTTAAAGTATACAAATCAGCGTGGAGAAGTGGCAACAGTATGGGTTTCTCCTTTGGAAGATTCATTGAAACTGACCGATTATAAATTTGGTACGCCGATCGTGTATCAATCTTCTTATATTCCGGTTAGAGGTGCGTTGGATACATTTTATACTTCCCGTTATGACACCTTTCCCAGTATACTGCGATTGGTGCAGTGTGATAAGAGTTTGTTCCAGGAGCATGATCTGTGGGGAGATATGGGGATCTATCAATCAGATACACGGGTGAGTAAATTGTGGGATGGATCTGTAGGTCCGCAGGATTATCCGAATATATATCATAGCGATGGAAATGGGTCGCTGCCGAGGGTGTTGAGTTTTGATATGGGAAAGGTGTATAATCAGCTGAGTGTAATAGAGGAAACTGGTAGAGGGTGTTGTAATAATCCGGATCAGTTTGAGGTATGGGGGATTGATGATCTGACGGATGCAGTGCCTGAGTTGAATTCGGATGATGCGGGGTGGAAGGCGGCGATGCAAAGTAAGGGATGGACGTTGTTGAAGGAAGTGGCGAGATCGGATAATGGGAATGCAGCGGTTAAGGCCAATTTGATGGATAATCCGCCGCCGGTAAGGTATATCAGGATCAGGGTAACACATTGTGCGAATGGATCGAATAATTATGTGAACCTTTCAGAGATTACTTTTTGGAATAAGGAATAAATGGTGAACGGTTGTTATAGGATTGGTTCCTTTGGTTATTGGCGGGTAAACTAAAATAAATTGATGAAGTATATATTAACGGCCATTATAGGATTGATCCCTTTGGTTATTGGCGGGTAAACTAAAATAAATTGATGAAGTATATATTAACGGCCATTATAGGATTGATCCCTTTGGTTATTGGCGGGTAAACTAAAATAAATTGATGAAATATATATTAACAATAATATTTGGAATGATTCCCTCAGTGATCTGTGGGCAAACTTTGCGATATGACAGACCAGCTCAGGTATGGGAGGAGACGTTGCCGCTTGGCAATGGCCGATTGGGGATGATGCCTGATGGGGATGTGAGGATGGAGAAGATAGTGTTGAACGATATAACACTGTGGTCGGGTGCACCGCAGGATGCGAATAATTATGAAGCCTATAAGCAGCTACCGGTTATCAGGCAATTGCTTCGGGAAGGGAAGAATGATGAGGCACAGGCATTGATGGATAAGAACTTCATTTGTACAGGGAAAGGCTCGGGTAGTGTGCCTTTTGGGTGTTATCAGACGATGGGAGAATTGCAGATAGCATTTGAGCATGGGCCGGTGGGATCATATGTTTTTGAGGCGCCGGGAGGATATGAGCGAAAGCTTTCTTTAAATGATGCGATCGCCAGCTGTCAGTATAAAGCAGGGGGTGTAACTTATCATAGAGAGTACTTTACCAGCTTTGATGATGATGTTAGCATTATTCGTTTGACGGCAGATATGCCGGGGAGGCTTACGTGTCGTGTTACAATGAGTCGGGCAGAGAGAGGGGCTACGCGTATTCAGGATAGTACTTTGGTGCTATCAGGCCAATTGGATAATGGCATAGATGGAAAAGGGATGCGGTATCAGGCTGTAGTAAAAGCAAAATTAAATGGAGGTGTGCTGACGACTGAGGATCATGCGATGGTGATTAAGAATGCGACAGAGATTATTCTGTATATTTCTGCTGGTACTGATTATAAGGATGCGGGATATGTCGAAAGGATGAATAAGGTCTTGAAAACAGCCATGGCAAAACCGTTTAGTATAGAAAGACAACAGCATATCAGGAATTATGGAAGATTGTTTAATAGAGTACAGATTGATCTTGGGAATGGATTAGATGAAACAACTGATAAGAGACTGGCTGCTACAACAGATAAAGGTTTGCCCGCAGCAACTGATAAAGGTTTGACAACAACCGACATAAGACTGGCAGCTACAACAGATAAAAGTTTACCCACAGCAACTGATAAAGGTTTGACAACAACAACCGACAAAAGACTGGCTGCTACAACAGATAAAAGTTTGCCCGCAGCAACTGATAAAGGTTTGACAACAACCGACAAAAGACTGGCTACCACAAAAGATAAAGGTTCGCCCACCGCAACTGATAAAGGTTTGATAACAACCGACAAAAGACTGGCTGCATTTTATAATCATCCCACAGAAGATAACGAACTACCGGTAATGTTTTATCAGTTTGGACGTTACTTATCCATTTGTAGTACAAGGCCCGGTTTATTACCTCCCAATTTACAAGGCTTATGGGCCAATCAAATACAAACACCATGGAATGGCGATTATCACCTGGATATAAATGTGCAGATGAATCACTGGCCGCTGGAAGTATCCAATCTATCAGAACTGAACTTACCGCTGGCAGAGCTGGTGCGCGGACTTGTCGCCCCGGGTGCCCGCACAGCAAAGGCTTATTACAATGCACCAGGTTGGGTAGCTCATGTAATCACTAATATATGGGGTTTTACAGAACCGGGTGAAAGTGCATCCTGGGGCGCTACCAAGTCAGGTTCCGGTTGGTTGTGTAATAACCTGTGGGAGCATTATGCTTTTACTAATGACACACATTATCTGAAAGACATTTATCCTATACTAAAAGGCGCTGCAGCGTTTTATAATAGTCTGTTGATAAAAGATGATAAAACAGGATGGCTCGTCATGTCTCCTTCCTCCTCTCCTGAAAATGCGTTTTTTCTTCCGAATGGCAATCATGCCAGTATTTGTATAGGAGCGACAATCGATAACCAGATTTTACGGGATCTGTTTAATAATGTGATCACGGCTTCAAAAGTATTGGGTTTGGATACTGCATTCAGAAATGAGCTGTTGGTCAAAATAAAACAACTCCCTCCAGCAGGAGTTATTTCAAAAGATGGCAGAATCATGGAATGGTTAGAAGATTATAAAGAAACCGATCCGCAACACAGGCATATCTCGCACTTGTGGGGATTGTATCCTGCCTCGCTGATCACAACAGAAACAACACCTGATCTGGCAGCTGCGGCAAAGAAAACACTGGAAGTAAGAGGTGATGATGGGCCAAGCTGGACGATTGCTTATAAACTATTATTCTGGGCGAGGTTACAGGATGGAAACAGGGCATTTAAACTATTGAAAGAAATACTGAAGCCTACTGTAAGAACAGATATTAATTATGGCGCAGGTGGAGGTGTTTATCAGAATATGTTATCTGCAGGTCCACCATTCCAGATTGATGGCAACTTTGGCGCTACGGCAGGCATTGCTGAAATGTTGTTGCAAAGTCATGCAGGGATGATTAATTTTTTACCGGCTATCCCGGATCATTGGAAAGCAGCAGGATCTGTGAAAGGGTTGAAGGCAAGAAGAAATTTCACGGTAGACTTTGCATGGAAAAACGGGGAGGTGATTAGTTATCGTGTTACAGCGCCTCGTGCGGGCCAAAAGGTTAAACTTAAAATAAACGGAGAGATCAGGGAGATCATAGCCAGCAAAAAATAATTCATGATACAACAGACATTGACAAAAGACGTACGCTACCCACTCGGACATGGAGCTGGCAGTGACGCTATACATCGCGACCCTGTTTATTCTTACGCCGTTACTTTGTTAAAAGATGATAGCGGCCATACAGGTACAGGATTGGCATTTACATTGGGAGAAGGCAATGACCTGGTTTGTAAAGCAGCCGATTTTTATGCGTCCCAATTAAAAGGCAGAGATATTGAAGACGTGATGGCAAACTTCGGAGAAATATTTCGCCAGTTATCTAATGAACAACAGTTTCGCTGGCTAGGTCCGCATAAGGGTGTCGTCCATTTGGGCCTTGCCTCTGTGACCAATGCCTGTTATGATCTGTGGGCCAAAAAGAGAGGCGTACCTCTTTGGAAATTATTGATCGATCTTTCTCCCGAAGAAATTGTAAATACGCTGGACCTCTCCTATCTTGAAGATGAACTAACCTCAAAGCAGGCGATTGCATTGATCACAGCCAACAGAGATCTGACACGAAAAAAGATCACTGTTACTGGATATCCAGGTTATGACACCTCTATCGGCTGGTTCAACTATCCGGATGCACAAATAAAGGAGAATGCGAAAAAAGCCTTAGCAGAAGGATTCAGCGCCATGAAACTCAAAGTCGGTTCTGCGGATGCAGAGCGGGATATCCGAAGGGCAAATCTTATCAGAGAAGTGACGGGTGATGATGTCAAGATTATGCTGGATGCAAACCAGCAATGGACATTGCCACAGGCACTGGATATATGCGGAAGGTTACAACAAATGCGCCCTTACTGGATAGAAGAGCCTACACATCCTGATGATGTGATCGCACATCAACAGCTGGCGAAGGCCATTGCTCCTACAAAGCTGGCAGGAGGAGAACATGTACCCAATCGGGTAATTTTTAAAAACTATTTACAGGCTAAATGCTTAGGGTTTTTACAAGTGGATGCGGTGAGAGTAGGTGGTGTCAGTGAGTTTATAACAGTGAGTCTGTTAAGCCGGAAGTATGGTATTCCAGTAGTACCGCATGTGGGTGATATGGGGCAACTACATCAGCATTTGGTGCTATTCAATCATATTTCACTGGGGCATGAGGCGCTGTTTTTAGAACATATCCCGCATCTGCAGGAGCATTTTACACACCCGGTACGAATCAGGGAAGGATACTACCTTACGCCACAGGAACCGGGTAGCAGCTGTGATCTTAAACAGATATCATCATTCTGATCACCGCAGAAATTGTAGCCACCTGCTGTGACCTTAAACAAATTGTATGCGTATCATTATCATTCTGATCACCACAGGAATTGTAGCCACCAGCTGTGACCTAAACAAATTGTATGCGTATCATTATCATTCTGACCACCACAGGAATTGTAACCACCAGCTGTGACCTAAACAAATTGTATGCGTATCATTATCATTCTGACCACCACAGGAATTGTAACCACCAGCTGTGACCTAAACAAATTGTATGCGTATCGTTACCATTCTGACCACCGCAGGATTGTAGCCACCAGCTGTGACCTAAACAAATTGTATGCGTATCGTTACCATTCTGATCACCGCAGAAATTGTAGCCACCAGCTGTGACCTTAAACAAATTATATGATCATCGTCGTTATTCTATACATCATCATCATCGTAGCAATAGGCCTATGGGCTGGTCTAAAAAAAGACAAAGACCCAAAGGACTACTTCCTGGCAGGCAAAACCCTGCGCTGGCCCATGATCGGCCTCGCATTATTTGCCACAAACATATCCTGTCTTCATTTAGTAAGTCTGGCGCAAAGTGGTTATGACGATGGCTTACTAAGTGGCAACTTTGAATGGATGGCGGCGTTTACCTTAATACTGCTGGCACTATTTTTTGCACCATTTTATATCCGTAGCGGGATCAGTACACTACCCGATTTTTTGGAAAAACGTTATAACCGTGCATGCAGGGACTGGCTTACATTGATCTCCATTATATCTGCCATCACTATCCATATTGCGTTTTCCCTGCTCACAGGTGGTATCGTACTGGAAACATTGTTTGGTGTCAATATGTACACCAGCGTAACGGTAATTGCCTGCATTACCGCCGTCTATACCATTATCGGCGGACTCAGAGCTGTTGTAGTCACAGAGAGTATTCAAACAGTCGTACTGGTATCAGGTGCCGTGATCATCACCATCGCCTGTTTTCAAAAAATGGGCGGATGGCATGCCATGACGGATGTATTACAGGAACATGGACAGATGGATAAGTTGTCTATGCTGAGGAGTGGTGGTAACCTACCCTGGTATGGGGTGTTCCTTGGCTACCCGGTGATTGGTATCTGGTACTGGTGTGCGGATCAAACAATTGTGCAGCGCATATTGGGAGCAAAAAATGAAAATCATGCAAGACTCGGCCCTTTGTTTTGTGGCTTTATCAAAATACTGCCTGTTTTTATTTTTATTCTGCCCGGGTTATTTGCCAGCACATTGGCAAAGAAAGGTTTGCTGATTGCACCTGCAGATAGCAAAGGTATTTACACAGTAATGATCACGCAGCTGGTACCACCAGGGTTAGCGGGTATTATTATCGCTGCATTATTATCAGGTTTGATGAGCCAGGTATCAGGGGCACTGAATTCTATATCTACACTGGTGAGTTTTGATCTGTACAAAAGATTTAAACCATCCGCAAGCGATCAGCAATTGGTGAGAATGGGCCGTATATCGGCAGGCATTGCTTTATTATTATCGATTTGTTTGCTTCCTTTACTCAATAGCTATAATAGTATTTTCAATGGGGTAAATGATATTATTTCGCATATCGCTCCTCCTATTACCTGCGTATTTTTGTCAGGCATTTTCTGGTCACGGGCTTCTGCCAGAGCTGCACAGCTTACTCTATTGATCGGGTCTTTGCTGGGAGCGTTTGTTTATACAATTAATAAATTGTACCCGGCTACCTCATTTGCACAAATTCCATTTATGATGATGGCGTTTTATCTGTTCATCATCTGTTGTATTATACAGGTTTCATTTTCTTTTGTATATCCTATGCAGCATACCGCTGTAAGTGCCACATTATACTGGAAATCGCCATTAGAGCCTTTGAAAAACAAAGGCAGTTACAAGGTCTTATCTATACTGTTATTACTGGTAATGGCGATCCTATATTCAATCTTTAAATAACGAGACATGCAACTTTTGACCGGTAAAATAATTTTGCTAACAGGAGGATCCACAGGTATCGGATTTGAATGTGCATTAAAATATGCAGAAGCAGGTGCGGTAGTCGTAGTGGTATCGAACGATGCTACTACCCTGACCACCGCTATCAATACCCTTGGAGATAACCATTACAGTATCTATGCAGATATCTCACAGACGACAGATGTACAACAGATGATTGCTCTGATATTGGAGAAATACGGTAGGATCGATGTGATCCATAACAATGCCGCGATTGCTCACCCCTCCAAACCATTGCATGAAACGGCGGAAACAGAATGGGATGACCTGATGAACATTAACCTGAAGAGTATTTTCTTAACTACACGATACGGTATTGAGGCATTAAAAAGCAGTAAGGGATGCATTATCAATACGAGTAGCCTGGTTGGTGAAATCGGACAGGAAAATCACGCTGCCTATACAGCGACAAAAGGAGCGGTGAATGCACTTACAAAGTCTATGGCACTGGATTATGCACCTTATCAAATTCGTGTAAATGCGGTGGCACCTGCTGGTGTATGGACCCCCATGTTACGCGAATGGGGTAAGTACCAGAACAATGGACAGGGTATTGACGCATATATGAATGCGATTCATCCACTGGGATATTGTCCTGAGGGCGATGTGATTGCGGATGCGTGTGTATTTCTTGCATCAGACAAAGCAAGGTTTATTACTGGTCATATTATGCATGTAAGCGGTGGTGCAGAATTAGGTTACAGGGCGCTTAAATATCAGGATTAGTCAGGAAGTATATTATTACAGGTTTGCGCTTCCTACAGGTCTACATTTTTCAAATCAGGAAAGCCGCTTTTCCCAGGAATCAATTTTAATCATGAAGTACATTATTACATTTTTTCTCCTTTTGCAGTTTCCCGCCCATGCGCAGGTCAACATACCCTTTGGAAAGAATAATAAAATCGTCTATGACCTGACAGCCGGCACATATACAGTGGTCCTGAATGGTCAGTCCACTTTTGAAAATGTGTATGCGATAGCGCAAAATATTGATTCGCGCACAACTGTAAAACGTGGGTATGTGATAAAAAAATCCGGCACAGCTACTGTATATACAGTCAACAGCGGTCCGCTGCTGCAATTGTTTTATACTTTCCCGGGCAAAGATTACTGTATTATTTCTATACAGGTGGCAGGCATGGCATGTAACTATCTATCCCCATTAAACACCGCCCAAATAAATGCTTCCGGTCGCATGCTGAATGTTCCTTTTGACAATGATATGTGGTTCAGATATGATGCGCCCTCCATTGAGCATGCCGACTTTACAGGTAGTGAAGTCGCCGCGATTTATAATGAGCATAGTGGAATAGTGATTGGATCGTTGGAACAGGATGTATGGAAAACGGGGATTCAGATACATCACAATGCATTGAAAGTATTTTGCGGGTATACTGATTCTCTTCGTACACATGACCAGAAAGCCCATGGCACCGTACGCCCAGTAGATGGTTATTGCCATTCAGCACCGATCTTTATCGGGTATAATAAAGACTGGCGGAATGCCATGGAAACCTATGCTGCCGCGAACAAAACACCTCGTTACGTAGCTGCATGGAAAGCCGCCACACCTATATGCTGGAATAGCTGGGGAGTGATGCAGACTAAATTAGATTTTGCAAAAGCAAAAGATGTGGTTAACTTCTTCCATGATTCCTGCACAGGGTATCGTACTGCTGACAATACCTTATACATTGACCTTGACTCCTACTGGGATAATATGACGCCAGAGCAGTTAAAAACCTTCGCAGCATATTGCAGGGAGAAAGGCTTTAAACCGGGCATTTACTGGGCACCATTTGTTGACTGGGGAAAATATGACCGGCAGGTAGAAGGTAGTACTTATCGTTATAAAGACACCTGGACTACGCAGGATGGAAAGTATGCAGATACAGATGGCGGTCGCGCCATGGATCCCACGCATCCTGCAACCCGCCAGCGGATCATTCACTTTATGCAGCGATTTAAAGATATGGGATATGAGATGGTGAAGATAGATTTTCTATCACATGGTGCGATTGAAGGGGACCATTTTTATGATACTGGTGTAACAACAGGTATGCAGGCTTTTCGTAAAGGGATGGAACTGATTGATAGTATGGCAGGGAAAAATATGCTGCTGTATGCTGCTATTTCTCCTAACATTGCTACCGCCCCCTATGTACACATGCGTCGTATAGCATGTGATGCTTTCAACTCAATAGCGCATACAGAATATACATTGAACAGTACAGCCTATGGCTGGTGGCAGTCAAAGATGTATCCATATTTGGATGCAGATCATGTAGTGTTTAAAGATGCATCTTTCAATGCGAATAAAGCCCGTTTAGCATCGGCACTGGTGACGGGCTCCCTTGTAACCGGTGATGATTATGCCGCTGAGGGGCCATGGAAAAAAGTTGCGTTACAATTATTACAGGACAAAGAATTGCTGGCTATTACAAAAAACGGGAAGAGTTTCCGCCCGGTAGATGGGAACAATGTGTTCATGAAGGATGATAAATATATTGCCATATTTAACTACGGCCCCCAGGAACAGGTGTATCGCGTGGCGGTGTTGAAAGGAGGCAATTTTAAGGAGTTATTTAGTAAGAAAACGGTTCCCGTAAGTGATACGCTTACTGCAAAGGTGGAAGGTGGCAGTGCCGTAATATACTTTAAACAATAATAAAGGTTTGTTGTTGTACTCTATATGCTTTTGCAGAAAATAACAAAACCTCAGATCATATGGAACACCACCACCATGGATGCACACATTGTGCATGCAACAATCCTGTTTTGAAACTCCTAAAGGATGAGCTCTTTACCCCTGAAAATTTCGAACAACTCCCCCTCCAAAGGGTTACTGAAAGAAAAAAGCAAACCAAGCCTTTCATGGTCACTGGCGGAACTATACGTCCCATGGTCAACGGAGCTGTTGACACAGTAGAAGCCATTGGCTTCGCAAATGGCGTTGTAGTAGCTACAGGTTCCGAGGCAGAGGTAGCCGCCTTCATGCAGGCAAACTTTCCCGGTTATACCACCAGAAAGTTGGAAGAAGGCAACACCTTACTGCCCGGTCTGATAGAACCCCATATCCACCTTGTACCCACGGCGATGTTAATGGGCTGGACAGATCTGGGTGCATTTGATGGACAGGTGTTGAAACCGGATTATAACATAAAGTCAGTAGGCGCTATTATCGCGAAGGAAGCTAAGCGATTAAGTAACATAGACAAGACCCTTTGGTTCCTGGGTGCAAACCTTGATCCGGCATTGATGCCATTGTTAAATAACAATACAGAGTTATTAACAATAGACATCGACCTGTTAGACAGTATTACCACAGATGCCCCTGTATGTATCATCAGTGCATCTATGCACACCTTGTATGTAAATACACCAGCGCTGTCTTTAATCTGGAATTTCCCGGGTAACCTGGAATTATTACAGGAGTATCATTCATTCAACGAATACAAGAGTAAAACAAAGGGGCAGTTGCAGGAAGCAGCACAAATGGATCCTGCATTAAAAGCAATTCCGCCGATTCAGAAAGCTGACTTCTTCCTGAAATCATTTATTTACTTAAAACAAATCTTTGAGACCGCCAATTCCAGGGGTGTCACCTTTATGCATGATGCAGGGATGACAGGTGGTCAAAAATCTATACTGGATGCTTATTTAAAAGTATTTGCACCGACTGTTCGCATCGGCGCGGCTACGGTTTGTGATACATTAGAAGATGCGCAAAATTTAGGAACATTCAATATACCCGGGGAGTACACAGACATTTACTATAGTCATGTTAAGGTGATCTCTGACGGTTCCAATCAGGGATTGACAGGCTATCAGTCTGATCCATATTTATGTAAGCCGGCCAACAACCATGGCGTATATAATTTCGCCGACAAATATGATGAAAAGCCGACAAATCCACCACTGTATTTCAGAGATCTGATGGGACATATTATCAAGGATAAAAAATGGCCTGTTATGATCCATGCAAATGGTGACCTTGCTGTTAATTTCGCTATTGAGGCATTTAAGGAATTTGTTCATGACCCATTCGCAGGTGTACGGCATAGAATAGAACATTGCTCATTGACCACGCAGGAGAATCTTGAAGACATGAAAAATCTGCAGGTGTCTCCGAGTTTCCTGATTGGCCACGTAGGCTATTGGGGATATGCTTTTAAGAATGCGATATTCGGGGAAAAATCAAATATGCTGGATCTTTGCAAGAGTGCACTGCAGCAAGGCATGCGGATCACACTGCATAGTGACAACTCGGTAAGTCCGCTGGGACCATTGAGAATGATGGAGCAGTCTGTCACGCGGATAATGGAGGCTGATCCTGCAGCTGGTGTGCTAAACGCGGCTGAAAATATTTCTCGCGAACAGGCATTGAAAGCGATCACCTACGATGCAGCATGGCAGTGTTATGCAGAGCAGTGGACAGGGTCGCTGAAGGTGGGGAATTTTGCAGACTTTGTAGTGCTGCAACAGGATCCGCTGACGATAAAAAATCCATTTATGAATATGCGGAATATTGAAGTGGTTGAGACATGGGTAGCGGGTTTGAAGGTGTATAGTACCGTGGTTGAAGAGGTGAGTATGGCGTAATATTTAAAAGAGGGTGGATCATTAATAAATGAAACTCCTGAGAATCACATAAAATGGAATCTGGCTCCACCAGGTATCCGAATTAAAGGAGGGTGTATCAAAAGTTAGATACACCCTCCTTTTCAATTATAGCATGTTCCGGATTTTTAGGCTTCCTGTGTTTTTGCACATTTGCAATATGCAGGACATTATTCAAAAAATAGAAAATACAGACTGGCAACACATATGCGAAAAAATGCATCAGCAGGGATATGCCATCATTCCGGGTTTATTGTCAACTGAACAATGCGAATTACTGAAAGCAAATTATGACGATGCAAAGTTGTATCGTAAAACGGTCGTAATGGCTCGTTATCGTTTTGGGTTGGGAGAATACAAATATTTCAACTACCCCCTTCCTGATACCATTCAAACTATCAGAACGACTATCTATACTAAACTTGCTCCTATTGCAAATGCGTGGTTCAAGGCATTGAATATTAATTTCCAATTTCCATCGGAACATACAGATCTATTGCAACAATGCCATCAAAACGGGCAGGATAAAGCAACTGTTTTGATATTAAAATACGGACAGGGTGGGTTTAATACTTTACACCAGGATCTGTATGGAGATATTTATTTTCCTATCCAGGTAGTGTTGATGCTGAATGAACCTGATAAAGATTTTACAGGAGGTGAATTCGTGCTTACGCAGCAGGTGCCAAGAGCACAATCAAAAGCCATGGTTCTAAAACCCAATAAAGGGGATGTATTAATCTTCACAACGAACTTTAAACCGGAGAAGGGGGCAAAAGGATATTATCGGGTACACATGAAGCATGGTGTAAGTGAGATTACATCAGGGGAACGCCATACATTGGGGATTATTTTTCATGATGCAGTTAGTTAGGTGAATGGAAGTGGGTGGGCAGAAGAGCAATCTTTAAGAGAGTTTATCAAAAATAAATAAACCTCTTCAGAAATGCATAAAGGACTAGTTATCTCCATTAGGTACCCGAATAAAACGAGGCCGTATCTTACTTATGATACGGCCTCCTTGCATTGAAACATTATTGAATACTATGTAATGCTTTATTTTAACAGCAAAAAAGATTTTGCTTCAGTCAATAATTTTACTTAACTTTTTCTTACATAAGCGTTAACCTTATTCCCTATCAACCGATCACTCTACACTATTTATTTACCCTCAAACCCGTAATAATGAAACACTACTTATCAGTACTGTTATTAGTATGTTGTGCCCTCTTCTCGTGTAAAAAAGACAACCCGGCCACCCAACCTCCTACCCCTGAAAACAAGGCCCGTTATCCTGTTTCATTTAATGTATCTGATTTCACCCAAACCGTTTCTGACCTGAAAAAAAGTGGTGATATAAATGCCAAAGACGACTCCCTCGTCTACAAATTAAATTACCTATATATCATCGTGTATGACTCTGCCGGCAACTGGTTAAAGGAAATAATCCAGCAGGCCTGGGTCACGCCGAATTTCGGGGTATATGGGGATACGCTGGCGGCAGGGAATTATAAGATTATGGTAGCAGGATCTAAGTCTTACCTGCAGGTAAATGGATTGGATATTAACCCCGCTGATCCTCCGGGGCAATATTCATTTTCCCAGACCTTTGTTAGTTTCTTAAAGAACGCTGCTGTAGCTGATATTAGTGTCGATGACTTCTTTTGTAAAACTGCTACATTCAGTGTCACATCGTCCACTAATCATTTTGATATTAACCTGGAACGAAAAGTCGGCATGCTGGAAGTGAATGTACTGGATGCACCTGATGATCCATATTTCGACATCGCCACCAGTATAGAAGGGTACAAATATTTCCCGGCAGTAGACACCTCTCTTTATCTTCGCCGTTCGTCAGTGATTCCTCCTGTCTTCACCAAACTGGCATATTCTCAAAAACTAAGTACGACCAAATGGCTGATGTATGTATTGAATACCACGGAGCCTTTTGATGTGGTGATCAATTCAAATTATGGCGACAATGAGTCAGTTACTACGAATTCGCAGTATAAGGTGATACATAATGTAAGGTGTTATCGAAATAAGAAGACAATCCTTACTGGGTATTTGTATGGAAGGAAGGATAGTGTGGATGTGGATATTACGATTTCTGATCAGTGGGATTCAACAAATGTAGAAATACCGTTTTAAGAAAGCGGACGATCTATCAGGTACCTGAGCGAAAAGAGTGTGTATCTTACTATGATACACGCTCTTTTTTATCTCTGCGCCTTATTTCAATTTTTTCAGGTACTGCTCCTCGCAATATTTAAGTTCCGCGTCGTATCCTTTTCTATCTATGAAAGCGGAAGGATTATAAGCGCTGCCGGGCTTATGCTTACTTTGCAGGTCAAACTGACCGGCATGTGAGGCCAACCAGATGTCGAAATGTAAGTTCTTCATCGCATGTAAAGTATACGCGTAATCTTTGGCCATATCCGGGTAACGGGAGATGTCTGAAAAGTGGTTGTCGATAATAACAGTGGGGATGTTAGCAATAAGTACCTTATAAGAACGTGCAGTATCTTTTACATCGAACAGGAAACTACAGGATCCTTTTGTATGACCGGGGTGGTGCAACATAACAAGTTTCATACCTCCCAGCTTGATCGTATCTCCATTATGTAAGATACAATCCACCTTTACAGGTGCGAAAAGGCTGACACTACCACCTTGTAAATAATCAGAATACCCGCCGTCAGCCACAACCGGGGCATCTGCGGCATCTATCATCAATCTGGCACCGGTAGATTTCTTTATGGCGGCCATAGCGCCCATATGGTCATAATGAGCCTGTGTATTTAAAAGGATCTTTGTGTCGGACAGTTTGAATCCCAGAGATTCAATATTGGCTTTAATCATTGGTGCAGAGGCAGCCAGACCGGTGTTAATCAATATATTACCCCTGGGGGTTACAATCAGGTAACAGGCCAGGTCGTAGGTGCCTACATAATAAAGGTTCCCGGCAATCTGAAAGGGTTCGTAAGGTTTACTCCACTCAGGATTGTTAGTGGTTGGAGGTTCGGCTACTTTCTGAGCAGTGGCAAAGAAAGTGATCAATAATAAGCCGATCAAAATCAGGTTTCGCTTTATAAACATATAATTCAATATAGGATTTTATATCTGCGCGAATATACTCAGTAATATCTGTCATTTACTCATTGTCTGTTACTCATCGCATCAATCATATCATATTCTTACATTTACAGCTGGCATACTCAGCATAATTTCCTACCCGCACTACTAATTAAAGTAGCATTTGCTTTTTTATTGACAATCATTGAAAAGATATTATCTAATATTACAAAATGTAGCTATAGAAGTACTGTGCTCTTAGATTCAATTTCCTATATCCCTTAAAATACACACACCTGTGAAATCTCATCAATCCTTAATGCAAAAGCATTTCATGCTTTTCCTTTCCGTCATTTTTCTATTGGCGGGCACTCCACTTTTTGCGACGCCTGAATGTCCTATTATAAGCGGGACCTTTTCGGGGGCAAATGGAACGACCGTAGACAACTCAGCCACCGGATGGTATCTGGATGCTTCAAAAATACTCAGCACCGGTTATTTTGCCGTAAAATCGAATCGTTTGCATGCAGAGGAACTTGGAGGGGAAGGCGTATGGTATTCGAAGGTATTTTCTACGGCAGGGTATACAGACTGGCAGGTAGCCGTGAAGGTCACTGCCGAGGGTGATTTAAATAGCACCGAATATGTAAAGGTCTATTACAAAATAAATGGAGGTGCAGAGACATTGCTGGACCAGCGAACGGGTAATTTCGGAACATTAGATTTTACCTCCGCGACACTCAATGGGAGTACTGTACAATTAGTTGTGAGAATTTATAATTACAACAATGGAGGCTCGCAGACTTCTAAATATTATATTGAACAGTATAGGGTATTTAAAGAGAAAGGCCCCTGTGCTGGTACGGGTATCACAGTGACAGCTACCGCCGGGAATAGTGGTGTGCTCACCTGCTCCGCTCCTTCTCTCACGCTTGCTGCAACATCTTCAGCAAGCAGCACCACCTATAGCTGGACAGGCCCTAATAGTTTTACATCTACTTCACAGAATCCTACCGTGAGTACAGCAGGTACTTATACTGTAACAGGTACCAGTAGTGCCGGTACAGGAACAGCTACTGTAGTGGTGACAGAAAATAAGGTGGCACCGGATCTTAGTGCTGCGGGAGGTTCGCTGGCATGTGCAACCAGTGTAACATTATCAGCTTCATCAGCAGTAGCCAATGCGACTTATGCATGGACAGGGCCGAATGGGTTTACGTCTTCTTCGCAAAAACCTACAGTAAGTGTAGCGGGTAGTTATACGGTGACAGTCACCAATCCTGCAAATGGGTGTACGACTTCTCAGACGGTACAGGTCACAGCGGGCAATGGAGCTACTACTACCTGGGAGGAGAACTTTACATTATCAAACGGAACGAATTCAGATAATGGAACGACGGCATGGACAGTGACTTCGCCTTCGGGGAGTGTGTTTTCTGTGAATAATAATGAATTTAAAATTAGTGGTATAGGTACGACAGGAGAAGGTGTGTGGACTTCGGGGAGTATAGCGATGGCGGGGAAAACCAGTGTGACTGTTTCAGGGGCGGTGCGAAGTTCAGTATCGACAGGAGCAGTGATGAATGATACGGGTGAGTATGCAGATTATTTAAGATTCTATTACAAATTGAATGGTGGTAGCGAGGTGTTATTCTATGAGAAGACATCGGCTATCAATAATCATAGTACAACGAATACTACTTTTTCAGTGTCAATACCTACCGGCAATACATTGCAGATTGTAGTAAGGGCAAGGGCCACGGGGACAGATGAATTTTATTATTTCGACAATGTGAAGATCGCAGCTGTAGATCCTGCGGTGACGTTGACTACAGCCGTAAGTGGGCCGGTTACCTGTAGTAGTAATGCACAGATCACGGTAACGGCAAGTAGTACGGTTTCATCATATTCATGGACGGGGCCAAATGGATTTACATCTACTCTTCAGAATCCCACTGTATCTGCGGCAGGGGTGTATACTGTGACAGGAACATTGCCGTCTGGTTGTACAGTGTCAGCAACGGCTACAGTTACTGAGAATAAAGTAGCGCCTGACCTGGATGCGATGGGTGCAGTGATAGGTTGTATGTCGAGTGTGGTGATATCTGCTTCATCAACGGTGGCGAATGTCGCTTATGCATGGACAGGGCCGGGAGGGTTTACTTCTTCATTGCAGCAGCCTACGGTGAGTGTGGCAGGGACATATACGGTGAGTGTTACAAATCCGGCAAATGGTTGTAGTACATCAAAGTCTGTGGTAGTAGCATCTTCTTCTACAACGCCGACGGTATTCTGGCTGGAGGATTTTACATTGGCGAATGGGACGACTTCGGATAATGGGAGTACGGCATGGACAATAGTCAGTACAGGAACGGGGACGACATCGGTGCAGAATAATGAATACAAGGTGTCTTATACGGGAGCGGGAGAAACGACATGGTCATCAGGGGTGGTGGATATTTCGGGGAAGTCGAATGTGGTTATTTCAGCATTGCTCAGGAGTGAGACGGCGAGTGTGAATGATGCGTTTGAGACGGATGATTATATGAGGGTGTATTATAAACTGAATGGTGGTGCAGAGGTGTTGGTGTATGAGGATTATGCGGGGATAGGGAATACGACGACAGGGACGGCTTCGGTAACGGTGACTTCTGCGGGGGTGAATGGGAGTACTTTGCAGGTGATAATAAGGGCGAGGAATTCGGATCCTACAGAGCGGTATTTCTTTGATAATGTGAGTCTGACGGGGGCGAGTACGTTTAGTTATCCTACGGCAGTGGCGACGGTGGCGGATTCGCTGACTTGTATTAAGACTTCGGTAGTGTTGACAGGTAGTTCTTCTACAGCGGGGGTGACGTATAAATGGGATGGGCCGAATGGGTATACTTCTTCTTCGCAGAATCCTACGGTAAGTGCAGCGGGTGATTATATTTTAACGGTGACGAATGCATCGACGGGATGTGTGGGGAAGGATACGGTGACGGTGAGGCAGAATGTTAGTAAGCCGGGGTTGGTGGTGAGTGCGCCAGCAACATTAAATTGTGCGATCACTTCAGTAAATCTTACGGCTACTTCAAGTGGTACGATTACGTGGAATGGGTATAATGCAGGAGTTAATCCAATTGCAGTAACAGCTCCGGGTAAATATTATGTAACTGCTAAAGGCACTAATGGATGTACAACCACAGATAGTGTGACGGTGACTCAGGATGTTACCAAGCCGACTTTAGCAATTACAACTCCGGCTACTTTAACTTGCGCTACTACTTCTGTAAATCTTACCGCATCTTCTAACGGTACGATTACATGGAATGGCTATAGCGCTGGCACAAATCCAATAGCAGTAAATACTCCGGGTAAGTACTATGTAACCAGTAAGGCTACGAATGGATGTACAACCACAGATAGTGTGACGGTGACTCAGGATGTCACCAAGCCGACTTTAGCAATTACAACTCCGGCTACCTTTACTTGCGCTACTACTTCTATTAATCTTACCGCTACTTCTAACGGCACGATTACTTGGAATGGCTATAATGCAGGAGTTAATCCAATTGCAGTAACTGCTCCGGGCAAGTACTATGTAACAGCAAAAGGCATGAATGGATGTACAAGGACAGATAGTGTGACGGTGACTCAGGACATCAGCAAGCCGACTTTGACGGTAACGGCGCCAGCAACTTTAACTTGCGCTACCACTTCTGTAAATATTACTGCTACTTCTAACGGCACGATTACATGGAATGGATATAACGCGGGAGTTAATCCGATTGCAGTAACTAGTCCGGGTAAATACTATGTAACCTCTAAGGCTACGAATGGATGTACTACCACTGATAGTGTGACGGTGACTCAGGATATCACCAAGCCGACTATGACGGTAACGGCACCTGCTACTTTGACTTGTGCTACTACTTCTGTAAATCTTACCGCTTCTTCTAACAGCACGATTACATGGAATGGATATAACGCGGGAGTTAATCCGATTGCAGTAACTAGTCCGGGTAAATACTATGTAACCGCTAAGGCTACGAATGGATGTACTACCACTGATAGTGTGACGGTGACTCAGGATGTTACCAAGCCGACTTTGACGGTAACAGCACCTGCAACTTTAACCTGCACTACTACTTCTGTAAATATTACTGCTTCTTCTAATGGTACAATTACATGGAATGGGTATAGCGCTGGCACAAACCCGATTGCAATAACTGCTCCGGGTAAATATTATGTAACGGCAAAGGGTGCAAATGGATGTACAAGGACAGATAGTGTGACGGTGACTCAGGATGTCACCAAGCCGACTTTAGCAATTACAACTCCGGCTACTTTAACTTGCGCTACTACTTCTATTAATCTTACCGCTACTTCTAACGGCACGATTACTTGGA
>Ga0316604_10000654_pt1 | contig 38854 bp, 31 predicted proteins | sample OWC_soil_day20_C_FD_207650 | JGI IMG/M metagenome (GOLD analysis project Ga0316604, IMG submission 207650) | Wetland soil microbial communities from Old Woman Creek delta, Ohio, United States - OWC_soil_day20_CT | ecosystem: Environmental > Terrestrial > Soil > Wetlands | place: USA: Ohio... | reverse complement strand
CCGCCGTTGTCATGGAAGCGGGTATATCCGGCATTGCCAATCCCGGTCCGCATGGCTTAAGTGAGATCCTGTATGCTTTTTCTTCCGGAGCTGCTAATAACGGCAGTGCGTTTGCCGGATTATCCGTGAATACTCTGTTTTATAATCTTACGTTAGCAATGGCTATGCTGTTAGGACGGTTTGGGGTCATTCTTCCGGTATTGGCCATCGCCGGCAGCATGGCGCAGAAAAAAATATCACCGCCTGGACCTGGTACTTTTTCTACCACAGGCGTATTGTTTATTACTTTATTATCCGGGATCATTTTGATTGTCGGAGCCCTCACTTTCCTTCCGGCCTTATCCCTTGGACCAATTGTTGAGCAATTGCTGATGCTGCAGGGAATAACCTTCTAAAGGAGCATGAAAAAATGAAGAAGAAAAACGGTATAGATCATGAAATTGTGGCGGAAGCACTTCGTTCTGCCTTTCGGAAGCTTCATCCCCGCATTCAAATGAAGAATCCGGTAATGTTTGTTGTTTATGTAGGAGTAATCTTTACGACAGGTCTATTGCTTCGCGATCTGCTGCAAAATAATCAAACCAATTTTTACTTTGCTTTGCAAATCAATGTCTGGTTATGGTTTACGGTATTATTTGCTAATTTTGCCGAAGCAATCGCTGAAGGGAGAGGCAAGGCGCAGGCGCAAGCCCTCAAAAATACCCGCAGTAAAACAAAAGCCAAAAAATTGTCCGGCAATGACGTATTGATTGTGGATGCGAATCAGCTGAAAAAAGGAGATTTACTCTTGATAGAAGCCGGGGATACCATTCCCAGCGACGGGGAAGTGGTCGAGGGAATGGCAACGGTCGATGAAAGCGCGGTGACGGGGGAATCCGCGCCGGTAATTCGTGAATCAGGCGGTGATAAGTCATCCGTTACCGGGGGAACCAGAGTCTTGTCCGACTGGATCAAGGTTCGCGTCACGGCAAACCCGGGAGAAACTTTTTTGGATCGCATGATTTCTTTGGTCGAGGGAGCCAAACGACAAAAAACACCCAATGAGATTGCTTTGACGATCCTGTTGGTAGGATTAACGATTATTTTCCTCATCGCGGTGACGACCTTGGAGCCGTTTGCCATGTATTCCGGCGTAACCCTGTCAGTAACCACCTTGCTTGCTTTATTGGTATGCTTAATTCCAACGACGATTGGCGGCCTGTTATCCTCCATCGGGATTGCCGGCATGGACCGGTTATTGAAACGCAATGTGTTAGCCATGTCGGGCCGGGCGGTCGAAGCAGCCGGAGATGTCAATGTGCTGCTGTTAGATAAGACAGGAACAATCACCCTGGGGAATCGTATGGCAACTGATTTTATCCCTGCGCCTGGAGTATCGGAAAGCGAGATGGCTGATGCCGCCCAATTATCTTCCTTGGCGGATGAAACGCCGGAAGGGCGCAGTATCGTCGTATTGGCAAAAGAAAAATACAATTTGCGTGAGCGGGACTTGGAAAAGCTTGGTGCTGAATTTGTCCCGTTCACTGCGCAGACGCGCATGAGCGGGATCAATATGAATGGCCAGGAAATACGGAAAGGCTCGATGGATGCCATTCAAAAATACGTTGCCGGAAAGGGGAGTTTTGTCCCTTCCGATGTGAAAAATATGTGTGATACCATTGCCAAGAGCGGCGGGACGCCGCTAATCGTGGCGCAAAATACGAGGGTACTTGGGACAATTCAGCTGAAAGATATTGTGAAGGGCGGTATTAAAGAACGGTTTCGTGAACTGCGCCAGATGGGCATTAAAACGGTGATGATTACCGGCGATAACCCGTTGACGGCAGCGGCAATTGCCGCCGAAGCGGGAGTGGATGATTTCCTTGCCGAGGCAACTCCGGAAGCCAAATTGAAAATGATCCGTGAATACCAGGAAAAAGGGATGCTGGTAGCCATGACCGGCGACGGAACGAATGACGCTCCGGCTTTGGCCCAGGCGGATGTCGGCGTAGCGATGAACAGCGGCACACAGGCAGCCAAAGAAGCAGGCAATATGGTGGATCTTGATTCCAATCCGACCAAATTGATTGATATCGTTGAAATTGGCAAGCAACTGCTCATGACGAGGGGATCGTTAACCACCTTTAGTATCGCCAATGATATAGCCAAGTATTTTGCCATTATTCCCGCCATGTTTACTGGAACCGTCCCCGTGCTGGGAATATTCAATATCATGGGATTAACGAATTCCTCCAGTGCTATTTTGAGTGCGGTCGTTTTTAACGCGTTAATCATCGTAGCGTTGATTCCGTTGGCCTTAAAAGGGGTAAAATATGAACCCGTCGGAGCCAATGTGATTTTACGGAAAAATCTATTGATTTATGGCCTCGGCGGTTTTGTCGCCCCGTTTATCGGCATTAAATTGATCGATATGATTTTGGTGGCTTTTGGACTGGTTTGATGAAAGGCAACACGAAAAAGAAGGGAAGAACAATTGTATGTGGAAGAATATAACAACCTCCATTGTTATGGTGGCAATACTGACAATCCTGACCGGTATCGTATATCCGTTGGGAATGACTGGTCTGGCACAGGTTCTGTTTCCTGCTCAGGCGAACGGTTCTTTGCTAATGATGGACAACAAGATAATCGGATCCCGGCTGATCGGCCAAAATTTTTCAGCGGCGAGTTATTTTCAAGGACGCCCTTCCTATGCCGGTGCTGATGGCTATGATGCCGCAGCTTCCTCCGGATCCAACCTTGGGCCAACCAACCAGAAGTTCAAAGAGACTGTGGCAGAACGAGTGGAGAACGAACGTCAACGAAATAGATTGCCGCAAGGAGCTGCTGTTCCCAGCGATTTGGTATTGGCTTCTGCGAGCGGTTTGGATCCCCATATCACGCCTGAAGCGGCTTTTGTGCAAATTGAACGGGTAGCGAAAGCCCGGGGCCTGAGTAATAAAGAACTGACGGCGATGGTTAAGGAACATATCGAAGGACGCCAACTGGGTATTTTTGGCGAGGAGCGGGTGAATGTTTTGGAACTGAATGTAGCTCTTGACCGCTTGAACCGATAATTACCGAAAAACAAAATCGCATTGTGGCGAGGTGTGTCATGGCAAAAGAAAAAGAAGACGGACGCCCTAATCCGGATGAACTACTGCAAAAAATCCAAAAAGAAGAAAAAGGCAAACTCACGGTGTTTTTAGGCGCTGCTGCCGGTGTAGGGAAAACCTATGCCATGCTGGAAGCCGCACATGACCGCCTGCTCGAAGGGCTGAATGTCGCCGTCGGTTGGCTGGAAACGCATGGCCGGGCTGAAACGGAAAAATTGGCAGTCGGTTTGCGGCAATTTGCGCCGCAAACCATTGAGTACCGCGGAAAAATGCTGCAGGAAATGGACATCGATGCAATTCTGGCGGAAAAACCGGAAATCGTTTTAGTCGATGAGCTGGCTCATACCAATATACCCGGATCGCGGCATGTCCGGCGTTTCCAGGATGTCGAAGAATTGCTGGAGAATGGAATTCATGTGTATACGACCGTGAATATACAGCACATTGAAAGCCTGAACGATATCGTCGCAAAAATTACCGGCATTGTTGTGCGCGAAACCGTTCCAGACTATATTTTGGAACAAGCGGACAGCATACAACTGGTGGATATACCGCCGGAAGAACTCATTAAGCGATTAAAGGAAGGAAAAGTATATGTACCCGAACAGGCAACGAATGCGCTGAAAAAGTTTTTTCGGACAGGGAATATTAATGCGCTGAGAGAGTTGTCGCTGCGGTTCACAGCCAGTCATGTCGATCAGGATTTAGTGGAATACATGAAGCAGCAAAAGATTGAAGGGCCGTGGCCTGCTTCCGGCAGAGTGATGGTTTGTGTCAGCGCCAGTCCTTTTTCTGCACAGCTGATCCGGGCTGCCCGCCGTTTAGCCAGCGGTTTGCATGCGGAGTTATTGGCAGTCCATATTGAAACTCCGCAATGCCGTTTTCCAATGGGTGATAAAGAACGGGACCGGATCGCCCGCAATTTGCATTTGGCCGAAGAACTCGGCGGAAAAACGATATCCGTTGTTGGCAAAAACTTAACGGAGGAAATTCTGGATGTGGCGCGGACCAATAACGTATCTGCCATTGTGATTGGCAAGCCGCGCCATAGCCGGATATGGGATTTTATCCATGGGTCGGTAGCCGATTCGCTGATCCGAAAAAGCGCTGGCATTAATGTGTATGTCATCCAAAATACGGAAGAGAAGGAAAGTGATTCTGGCGTAAAAACCGGCATCACCACTGCGTTGCCGGAATCAAAAGCTGTTCCCTTGTTTCCCTATCTCGGCGGATTAAGCATGGCCGCAGGGATAACAATCATCAGCTGGCTGTTTCAGAGCCAGATCGAGATTGTGAATATTGCCTTGCTGTATTTATTGCCTGTGTTCTTTACGGCTTTTTGGTGGGGAAGGCTGCCGGCGTATGCAACTGCATTTGTTTGTGTGCTGGCGTATGATTTTTTGTTTGTGCCGCCAATTTTTACGTTTACAGTCTATGATATCCGCTATGTTTGGAGCTTTATCATTTTCTTGCTCGTATCCTTTTTTATTGGCGGTCAGACGGAGCAGCTGCGTTCAGAAGCGAGAATTGCCCGGCAGCGGGAAAAAAGCATCCGTGCCCTCTACGATTTTAGCCGTGAAATTGCTGCTGTGGTCGATTTAGATCGCATTGCGCAGGAAATGGCGGTTCACATGGGAGAAAATCTTGGCCGGGCTACCAGGGTACTGCTTCCTGGCAGCAAAGATATGTTAACGATTCAGGGCTATTACGATACCGAGCAGGCGGATGCTGAGGAACAACCATTTTCTGAAGCCGAATATGCAGTCGCGGATTGGGCATACCGGCATGGCCAAGTTGCAGGCCGCTCAACGGAGACCCTGCCTGGAGGCCAATACTTGTATGTTCCCTTAATGAGCGGAGATAAAACAAACGGGGTATTTGGCGTAAAGCTGAATCAACAGAATGTGACGCCGGAAGAACGCCAACTGATCAATACTTGGGTAGGGTTTGCAGCAATTGCTATCGAAAGGGTAAAATTAACGGAACAAGCGAGACAGACAGCCTTGTTGATAGAGGCCGATAAATTGCGTACTGCGCTGTTGAATTCCATTTCGCATGAACTGCGCACGCCCTTGTCGGCAATCGTCGGCGCTTCATCCATGCTGCTTGAAACGGAAGTTACTTATGATGAGAAGACGCGTCATGAGTTATTGGAAAGCATTCAGGAAGGAGCGCGGCGTATGGAACGAGTCGTTGTAAATTTGCTGGATACTGCGCGCATAGAAAATGACATGCTGCAATTGAAGAATGATTGGTGTGATATTGAGGATATTGTCGGCGCAGCTTTACGCCGGCTTGGAGAAACCGCCGTAAAGTATGCGATTAAGACCGAGTTGTCTTCTGATTTGGGGCTGGTTCGCGCTGATTGCGTGCTCTTAGAACAAGTTTTGATAAACATTGTTGATAATGCCATGAAATATTCCCCGCCAGGCAGCCCCATTATTATTGCCGCTGACCGTAAAAGAGACCGTATTAAAATTGAAGTTATGGATAGCGGACCAGGAATCCCGCAAGAGGAGCTCCCATATATTTTCGAAAAATTTTATCGGGTAAAACAGCCGCGGAAAGTGGAAGGAATTGGACTGGGTTTATCCATTTGCAAGAGCATAATAGAAGCCCATGGCGGACAAATATGGGCAGGGAATCGGCCAACCGGAGGAACGGTGATTACTTTTACCATACCGGTGCAGGAGGGTTGTCCAAACATCCCGCTGCTGGAGGGAAATAACGATGGAAAAAGGTGCTAGGATTTTAATTATTGATGATGAGCCGCAAATTCGTAAATTGTTAAGTGTCTCTTTGCGCGCTCACGGTTTCGTGATTGAGGAGGCTGCAACCGGGCAGGAAGGCATCAATCGAACGGCTATTTTTAAGCCGGATTTGCTGATTGTTGACCTTGGACTGCCGGATATGGACGGCAAAGCGATTATCCATGAAATCCGCCAATGGTCGCATGCGCCTGTGATTGTGTTGACGGCTCGCGACCAAGAGCAGGAAAAAATTGAAGCCTTGGATGCCGGAGCGGATGATTATGTCACCAAACCTTTTAGTATGGGTGAACTTATGGCTAGAATGCGTGTCTGCTTGCGGCGGATGGCAGCAGGTGAAAATGAGCCAGTGTTAATCTGCGGGGATCTAAAGGTTGATTTGGTGCAGCGGCGAGTAACCGTCGAAGGGCAGGAGATCAAATTGACTCCCACCGAGTATGAAATTGTAAAGCTATTAGCGCAACACGCCGGAAGGGTCTTGACTCACAAACAGTTGTTGAAAGCGGTTTGGGGAACCGCGTATGATGTCGACACTCATTATATCCGGGTTTATATCGGACAGATAAGAAGAAAAATAGAAAAAAATCCTGCCCAACCGAAGTATATTATTACGGAATCAGGGATCGGTTATCGCCTGATGGGGCAGTAAAAGAAAAACCCCGGCTTGTACCGCGCATATTCGCGGCATAAGCCGGGGTTCTAAATATGTAAGTACGTATCCCGAAACTACTGGATAATTTCCATTTCTACACGCCGGTTTTGGGCCCGTCCTTCCGCCGTATCATTCGTGGTAAGGCGTTCACTCCTCCCTTTTCCGACAACAATAAGCCGGTTGTCGGGAACGCCCTGGTTGACTAAGTAGTATTTTACGGCCTGCACCCGGCGCAAAGAGAGGTTCAAGTTGTAAGCGTCATCGCCCCAGCTGTCGGTATGACCGGTTAATCGGAATTTCCATTGCGGATTTTGTTTGGCTAAATTTACGATATCGTTCAAAATGGGATACGATTGCGGTTGCAAAGTATCCTTGTCATAGTCGAATTGTACACCTTTTAAAATCACCTTGTCGGGTTTTGGTACCGGTGCCGGTGCCGCCGGCTGCTGCGCACCAGAAGTTAAAGCCGTTGGCTTCTGCCCGGTTGGTGCCTGTTGTTGAATTGGCGGCTGCCCTGTTTCGGGTTGTTGCGATACCGGTTGTTCTGCTGGTGATTGTGGGGTTGTCGAAGGTTTTTCAGCCGATGATTGTTGGATTGGCAAATGTTGCTTTATTAAATCAGGGGGTACAAAAAATGCTGCGATTGCCGAGCCTGCGATGAGCAAGCCAAGAATCATTGCGGCTTTCATGCCTAAGGAAAGAGGACGTTTTGGATTAGGAGAAATTTGATTTGTTTTGTGACGCTCCGACCTGCTTGGCATGGCTGGAGTTGTTTCTGCCGGTTCAGCTTGGATGATAGACGGTATTGCAATATTATCTGCGTTCTGCTGGGGCGGAGAAGTGGGAGATTGTGACGCTTCGGCTGTATCGTCTTCGGCTGTATCCTCTTCCGCGGGAACCTTTAACAACGGAACCGCTTTTTGTGAGTCTGGAGTTATGAGAACCTGTAGTGGTGCCGGCTCCTTTTGTTCCGCCGAAGCCTCTGCTGCCGCTTTGGTTTCTTGTTGTTTAGAAGATACGAGAGAATGCAACGATACCGGTTCATCTCGTTCAAGCGGGGACTTCGGCAAAGGAGTTGGTTTTTGTTGTTCCGGAGTGGCGAGAGGATGAGCGATTGCCGCTTCCACTCTGCCGGCTAGGGTAGTTGGCGCTTTCTGTTCTGCTTGAAAGGAATGTTTCGCCAGTACGCTCGCTACGGCAGTTTTATAATCTCCTTTACTGTTGGCTAAATCCTGAGAAATGGCCATATAATCTTGCGCTCCGGTGCTATCCGGCTTATAATCCACTACACTCATACCGGCGACCGGACTTTCTGAAATAGCAATATCCTCTCGCACCGTGAAAATGGGTACACTATCGAGAAAAGAAGTAAGCTGGTCCAAAACATCCCGGTGCATTTTTTGGTTGCCGTCATAGCGTGTCGCGATAACATTTTTTAATAATAGGCTGGGGTTGGTTTGTTCGCGAATGGTTTGAATCGTTCCCATCAACTGGCTCATGCCTTTGATACTGAGCAAGTCCGGGCACAAAGGAATAATAACCCAGTTGGCTGCCGTCAGAGCGGCCAAGGATGTCATCCCGAGGGTCGGTGAACAATCCAGCAGAACGAAATCATAAGCCAGCTTGTCCAGAGCTTGTTTAAGCTGATAGACATCAGGCGTAATCGTTGCCAGCATCTCTTTCGACGGAACGACGTCGAAACCAGCTGTATGCCGGGTGATGCACGACTCCAAGTTTGCCTTGCCGTCAAAAAAATCAAAAATTGATTTATCCGGTTCCGTAATGCCAAGCCAGTAGCTCAGGCTTTCCTGCGGATCCAGATCGATCATCAATACCCGCTTTGATAATTTCGCCAAGCAAGCGCCAATATTCATCACAGAAGTAGTCTTGCCAACGCCGCCTTTTTGGTTTACAAAGCAAATAGTAATCATAATTATCCGGCTTTTGCAAGCCCTCCTCTCGTAAGATTAAACAAACACCTATAATTCCCGGTTAATAATGTATCCGAAGCCGCCTCCGGCCAGCACGCCCAACAAGATATTTCCGGCAATACCCAGTCTGGTTGATGGCACGAAGAATACCATGATGGCACTAAAAAATACAATGAGGCCAACCATAACTAATATTTTCAGGTTGTTTGGCGAGAGCTTTGTTTTGTTGGTATAAGAAAAATCTGCTGCTGCCTTTTCCGCAGGGTCATCCCATATTGGTACGACAACGTGTTCTTCTTCAATTTCCGGCAACTTTTGTTGAATTTCCGGCTGTACTTTTTGCATTTTTTGTACCGGCCGCAGGGTAGGCGGCGGAACCGGTTCGTTTTGGGTAACTAAAGGTTTTGGTAGAGTTTTCTCTGCCTGAAGAGAATGTTGGGCCAACAATTTGGCTGCCGCTGTTTTAAAATCATAGTCCGCCATTGAGTACCCCTCCCTTTTTACCAATCACCATCAGTTTTTACCTTTGTTTATTCGATTAAATATTCTGAATTCCTGCAAAATTCCAACACTGTGTTTTCTAGTTTCATTATATTTTTAATGTAAAAAATTAAACTATTTTAGTACACCAGAAAGTATAACATTTTATCTGGTGTACATAAGCGCAACCAGCGGCTTCCACCGTCGCTATGAAAGCTCGGCGCAAGCCGGGTTTTCTAATACAATGTGGAGAAATTATCTATTGGGCGTTAGCCACTAGCAGTCCCTGTTGGTTATGGTAAGCCAAAAACTCTTTCGTCTGCTGGACAGAAAAATTTATGATTTGACTCGTGCATATTTTTGATGTTGTAACTAAAGCCACTGCATCAGCATTTTCTCCCACATTATAACAAATATGAGCGTCGCTGTTGATACAAACCAGTGCGTTGTGTTTTTTTGCCATTTTTGCAAACTCATTGCACTGTGTGAGGCTGCCCTCCCTAACGATAAAGGAATTATTATTCAACTCCAATGCCTTATTGTAATGCTTGGCGGCAAGTACCACTTCTTCCACATCAACCGGAAATTTAGGATTGCCGGGGTGTGCTATGACATGAACGTATGGATTTTTGATGGCTGCAATCATGGCCTGTGTGTTATGTTCCATACTAGTTCCGGCATAACCGGTTAATTCATGGAATCCAGCCAAAACGATGTCTAAATAATCAGTTAAGACCTCTTCGGGCATATCAATATTACCCTGCAAATCTAGAATATTTGCCTCAACTCCCCGTAAAACTTCAACTCCCCGCATGATCCGCGGCAGAGATCTCATATTCGTAAAATGGTACCAGTGCGGCGCTCCTGGCATGTTTAATCCATGATCAGTGATCGCAACCATTTTTAGTCCTTTTTTACTGGCGATATCTACTATTTCTTTAATCGTGCTGTATCCATGCCCGCTGGCAATGGTATGAACGTGTAAATCCGCTTCCATTTTCATTTATTTATTACTCCCTTCAATTATTCTGTACAATTAAACCTTTCATTGCAACCAAGTCAAATCGACAATCATAACGTGTTATAATTGTCGATTTTCTACCTCATTTAATCTATTCATCTGTTTTACAAAGATGCATTCGAAACGTTGCATTGCACTGTCCGGTAACTCTTCCACCCGTTCAATCTTTACTTCGTAGTATGGCCACCAATATTTCAAAAGACAAACCGCATCCCATTCGTCCATCGCTGTCACAAGAATTTTCTTTCCTTTCACCTTGCTCCACTTCCTTACTTCGATATTCTTGGCTCCAGGCTGTCTAAGTTGACCAAGCCTCACTTCGTTGCCTTTTGTCAATCACCATAGCAAATGGCTCTTCTTCATTATTTCGCTGAATCATATCGCCAATCGTTGGCCCTATTTCTTCACCAACCGGAACATCTTATGTTCATTAAAAGCGAATAAGGCGTTGGGGCTATGCAGTAAGACATTTGTATCCAGGACGTAATGCTTCATCATATAACACCATCTTTCATTTATTCTGGAACATAAGTATTATGTATTGCAGTTTAGGCAACCGTGTTGGTGAATAATGACGTTTAGCCAGATGGATTAGCCAAAAAGAAAAAAGACATGCCACTTTACGGAGCACATCTTTTTCGTATAAATTGACATTTTCCGGCTATTTTATAACCATCACAAATACCCTGAGAACATATTTTTTTACTGGCAGATCCTGTCATCTCCCGCGGAAAAATCATACTTATCCCGAAAGATGTTAATCCGGCTTCATTATTTGATCCGCGCAACGTGGCAGCCATGGTTGTTTCAACAGACTCAAACCGGTCATTCGATACCCTGAATTCTTGCACTTTGTGAATACAAAATAAACAAATAGGTCTTCCATAAAAATTTTTCAGGAGTTCTTCTTCCCATTCGAATTCCGCAAGATCTGCATTCACTTTTGTAGACATAATCATCCTCACCCTCATTGAATGATTGAATACATTATCAATGTAACATAAAGCTAGCGAAAGTATATTAACAAAATGTAAAATATATGTTAATAATCTGTTTTTCGCATAACCAATATGTATTCGCAACGAAGGAGATTATGCAAATCAAATATAATCAGCGATCATTTATATACATGTCGAATGATTTATCTAACCCAATTAACTCATTTTGTGCATAACTTATCATTTGGCAAACCTGCTTCTATTCTTGCTTTCAAATCAAGTACTTTGTCACGGATCAAAACGGCTGTTTGTAAAAATGCTGCCGTACCTTTTCCGGTTGGATCGTCTAATCCCCAGTCTTCCCGATGTTGGCAAGGTAAGAACGGGCATTCCACATTACAACCCATCGTAACAAGAACATCAATGGGGGGCAATTCTGACAACAACTTTGATCGTTGTGTCTGATTCATATCCAAGTGATATAATTCTTTAATAATGGCTACTGCATCCTGATTAATCTGTGGTTTCGTTTCTGTGCCGGCAGAATAGGCGGTAAAAATAGTATCGGCCAGCAGTTTAGAAATTGCCTCCGCCATTTGTGATCGGCAGGAATTATGCACACATACAAAAGCTACGTTCGGTTTTTTCATCAATGGTTCACCTTCGCAGAGAAATTCTCTTGTCCTTTCGAGTCATCATATTTTTTATTTTTATAACAAATTAACGATACTTGGATAATCCAAGTATTTTTATACACACAGCAGAACAGTTATCACTAGAAGGCTGCTGTGTCAACATGGAAAATAATTTGACAGTAGCTTTATAATTTGATAAATTGCGGATTTTGTCAGAGGAAAAGTGTTCGCTAAAGCCATCAGTCAAAAAATATAAACAATAAAATCACATGTAGGAAATCAGTGTTCATTATTTCCATAAACTTTTTGCAATCTTTAATGCCCTGAGGCGGGAAGTTTTTTTGTGCTGATGTTTTTTGAATTTTTGCAGGACATCGTCTAGTATCGTAACGGCATCATGAATGTAATCCCCTTTGTTCAACATAACGCATTCTGCTCTGGCTCCCATTGCAATATCCGTGATTTCTGCTCGTGTAGGTATCCCTGTTTTCACAAGATTTTCAAGAACTTGTGTGGCCCATACAACCGGAAGATGAGCCGCTTCACTCATCCATAATATCTCCTCCTGAAGCTCTGACAATCGTTCGTATCCGGCCTCAACTGCTAAATCACCTCGGGCAATCATGACCGAAAATGGGGTTCTACCCGCTCCTGCCACTAAAATTTCCGGGAAACTTTCTACTGCTTCTATGGTTTCAACTTTTACCATTAAGCCGATTTTTTTCAGTTGTTCTTTATCCAACCGGATTGCCATTTCATTCTGGAGTATCCTTATGTCCTCGACGTCTTTCACAAAAGAACCGCCGACAATATCAGCATGCTTGCAGATAAAGTCTAGATCCTGTTTATCTTTTTCCGTTAAAATACCGATTTTTAAAAACAAGCCCGGGAAATTCATGCCCCTCTCTGTCCGCATTTTTATTCCATTTTGCTTGACTACTTTATTTACCTTAATGATTACGCCTTCCGGCATTCTTGCTTCAACAATTCCTTCAATTTGTCCATCATCAATCAAAACTGGATTTCCGTTTCTGAGGGAGTCAATGATTTGAGGAATATTGCAGCTAATTACGATAGGAAGATCGTAAAAATTATCCATCTCTTTTCGGTTGGTAAGAAAAATCCGATCGCCGATATTCACCCTTGGATCGGGTTTGTTGGTAAGAAGGCGTTCAATTCTGATCTTGGGTCCGGCAACATCCATCAGTATTTTGCACGATTTTCCCAGTTCCTTTTCGGCCTGACGGATATGATTGATCATTTGCTTCCAGATCTGCTGGTTATCATGCGCACAATTGATTCTTGCCACATCCATACCATGTTCCATCAGTTTTTTTACAAATTTATACTGTTCAGCCGCTTCCGTTGCAAGTGTAACCATGATTCTGGCATAACGTTCAGGCGGTTCGTTGCCAAAAGCATGGATCGTATTTTCTCGCAGTAATTTGTTGCCGAGTTCAAAAGACTCTTTGGATGGATAGTCAATTTCTTTGATTTCCCGGTCGATGCATTTGCTTAAGGTTTTGATCACCGAATCCAAAGTCCCTAAAACTCGGGTTTCCAGCCTTCCGAGAGAGGAAAGTCCCCAAGGAATCAGCCGTTCTTGCAAATCTCTTAAATCGTGTTTTCGCAAAGCCATATAATAAGCCAGATTTTGTGCACTGGGCAGGAACTCGTTCCTGCTAATATTTTCTTTCCACTTTTCATATAATGCTGTGCCATCCTGGTAAACATTTTCTCTGATAACCAATAGTTCATCCAGAAGAATATCAAGGTCATTCATTGTTCGGTTCATGTTATGCCTTCCTTTCGCATTAAATTCCAAGAAAAAGAAAACGGCAACTTGCTAACCACAGTTAATACGAGAGTTTTATGTAAAATCATCGTACCACAAATGCCGGATATCTTGGTTAAGAAAATGTTAATTCATTCCGTTGATTAATTTCATAATATTCTGTATAATTTATTCTAACCCATTAAATAGAAAATAAAAAGAAGGTGTTTGCTTATGATAAAAATAAATCCAATTGAACAGTTGGCACTGCTTGCCGCACAAAAGTCAACGAATGGAAATATTGAAGAATTGACGAAAACCCTTGCTGCCAATTACTTTCGGGCCATAGAAATCATTGAAGAGTACGAAAAGCACAATAAAAAAGAGAAAAAACAGTCCAAAATTGCCGCCAAATTGGAAGCGCGCAAAGCAAAAAAAATGTTGAAAAAAAAGGCGAAGACGGAAAAAATGCCAGAGAATATCCTGGATCAGGAAGGCTTTTTCCCTGCAGCTCATTAAACTTTGAGTCGTGTGTTTACTTAAAATATGATTTTAAATTAAAAGGAAGGGACTGTCTCAAACTAGGTTTGTGAAACCTGTTTTGAACAGTCCCTGTTTTTTATGCCACCATCTTTTATGAAAAATCGATATTGCATCCCGCTAACAGAAATTAACAAAAAATTAGTATTTATTTAACATAAATTACCTAGTATTCACCACCATTACTTGTTATATTCAGAATGCATGAAATATTTAGGAGGACATGAGAAATGAAAGAAACCATTACAATTAATAGAATTACCCAATGCTCGTTTGTAAAAAAGGAAGTGGCTCAACAAATATCCGCATATGCCATCATTGAGCAAGGCAAAGTGCAAATAAGCGAACTGCTTACTGCATATTGCAGCAGTGAGCACACCTGCAAAAGTCCGGATTGCCAATTCATTATCGGCATGCAAGGTGAAAATTATACGAAGTCACTTGAAAGCATCTATAGCTATTGGGGCAAATAGTAAATATACGAAGAAATATTATTGCGGCAAATGATATGCATTTTTTGACCGTACCTCAGTCAATTCATTTATTACCGTCATTGACATTACTGTTAACTTTGGCGGGTATAGGCTCCTTGTTATTCTGTCGGTTGCTCAACTCAACAGAACGGTGTTGTACAGGGCATTTACTCATCTTACGGAACCTCTTTTGTCGATATGGTAACAACTTTGCCAGATCAGTTTACATTTTTTCTTTAATTGCCCGGCCACTTCGCTCAATTCAGTAACGCTGGCGAATTCACGGTGACGATTGGTTACAACCGCAATCGACAACCCCATGATCGGAAAATTTTCCTCCTGCCCATGTCTGTTTTTGGCAATAATATGGCCATTACGGCGATCTTCTTCCGAATAATACTGGGTAATTTTACCGTCAAAGCTGCAAATGATCTGTTCACAAAGGTGGGCGATATCATGTTCTCCGACGATTGCGATGAAATCATCCCCGCCGATATGGCCAAGAAAGCCGTTGTAACCCAGTTTATTCAACTGCTCATGTATGGTTTCGGCTGTAAAACAGATTACTTTGTCCCCATTCTCAAAACCATATACGTCATTGTATGGTTTAAAGTTATCCAAATCAAAATACAGAACGGAATAAGGAGAGTTTTCCAATATCAGGTTTTGCAATTCCGATTCGATGATTACATTGCCGGGAAGCCCGGTAAGCGGATTAGCATGTTTTGCGCGGTTGAGCTCTAGTTGTGTTGTTTTTTCGAGAAGCATTTTAACAGTAATGGCACCAAAATATTTATCCTCTTTTGTGACCAGAATATAGTCGTAAATATCATTATCTTTCCGCAAGAGAGCTGATTTGGAAACCAACTCCAACGGTGTATGATAATCTACGATGAGCGGATCTTTGTCCATAAGAGAATAAATAGAACGATTCATATGGACGGCAACGCCATACTGGGTCGCGAGACTTGCAAAAAATTTACTTTTCATCAACAGGCCGACAGGCTTGTCATGATCCACTATCGGCAAGCCTTGAAGATTAGGTTGCTTATTGAAATAGTTGATGGCCGCGGAACCAAGCGTAGTGGAGGGAAAACTTACATCCTGGCGGGCTATCTCACCGGCCGGCATGGTTATCGGGGTATAAAGCATTTCACGTTTTTTTAAACAATTGAAGTTTTGAATAGTTTGTTTCAAATCCGGTGAAAGCTCTAAAAAATCCGGGTGGGGTTTTTGCAAAAAAAAGCCTTGTCCATAAGGAATTCCAATTTTTATCAAGGTAGATAATTCGTCTTTCGTCTCAATACCTTCCGCGACAATCTTACTATTGGTACTCAGGGAGAAGTCATGCAACGCTTTCAGCATAGCTTGTTTCAAACTATCCTTATCAATATCCCGAATTAATTCCATATCAATTTTGATAAAATTCGGCCGGGTCTCGGCAATGGTTCGTAATCCCGAATAGCCTGAGCCGGTATCATCTATCGCAATTTTGTAGCCCTGGCTAATATAATTATCTAAAATTCGGCAAAAACTTTTATAATCGTTAATTGCCGTTTTCTCCGTTATCTCGAAAATAACATTACCGGTATTCGCGCAAAACTCGTGCAGAATCTCGCGGGTGTGTCCTTTTTGAAAACGAGGGTCATTCACGATCTTAGGATCGACGTTGATAAAAAGCATCTTCGTTGGGAGAATTTCTTTTGCTTTTTCTAACGATTTGGCCCGGCATAAGTATTCAAGTTCCCACAACAAACCGAATTTTTCTGCCGCAGTAAACATTTCGATGGGTTGCTCGAGAGGTGAACCTTTTGGTCCTCTGCTTAACGCTTCATAACCGATAATTTCAGCATCGGTTAGCGATATAATCGGTTGAAAGACGATATTTACGTCATTATTTTTTAAGATCGCATTCAATGCCATGAAAGAGTTCCCCTTAACTGTTTCTTTGCTGTTATTCGTTACGTATAGTAATGTTTGGTTTAAAGACAGATTCGTAATAATAAGAATACCCCCGCAGAAATAGTTTCTATAATTAGGCAGCCAGCAATGCAATATCGGAGAAATGATTTGTTTTCGTTGTTATATGCATTAGTGGGGATTTACATCCATTATAGCGATAGGAACGGAATAAATTGTTAAGACGGTGTTATCTTTTGGTTAATCGGCATTGATTTTACAGAGAATTTACAAAACGTTAACTTGTACTTAACCCAGAATCTTTGTGGTTATGTAATAATAAGGGCAAGACAAAACTTTTCATCAGTTCTCCTCCTCAAAATTCAACAGCGATAGTACATGTGCCGCTCTCTATATGAGAGTGGCACATGTACTATCGGGATTAAGAGAGATTTGTTGTGATGTATGTCGAATTAATTGCTCAGTACCTGCGCGGTTATTAGAAAAAGGGAAAAAGAAAAAACACAAGCTGGGAAAATGGGGAATGACAATTGATCAAAGTAGGGAAATTTTTCATTATCAGCAAACGGTTCAGTATCGGTTTGCTATGTTTTTGTTGTTTGGCAGCGGTTTTTACCGGGTGTTCTTTTTTGCAGCAAACAGCAAAAATAGAAGAACCGCCCGTTCCGAAACCCATACTTCGCGTAGGAGCCATACCGGCTGAAAGTGTGGAGAAGACCCGGGATCAACTGCAGTCGCTCATGGAATACCTGGAGAGGGAAACTGGCTTTCAGGTAGAATTGATTGTCACCACTGATTATCGAAGCGTAATCGATAAAATGAGGCAGAAAGAAGTAGACATTGCAATGCTTGGACCGTTTTCTTATATACTGGCGAATGAACAAGCCAATGCCCTAGCGTTTGCCAGCACGGAAAAAAACGGGATCGGCAAGAAGTATTACAGTGTATTTATTGTTCATCCGGAAAGCGGCATAGCGGACATCAAACAGTTAGGGGGGCGGCGGCTGGCTTTCACCGATCGCAATTCCACCTCCGGCTATCTGATCCCCCAAAGGATACTTCGCAACAATGGCATTGATCCGGATACCGATTTAGAGTCGGCGGAATTTTTAGAACACCATGATGCTGCCATTTTGGCCGTAAAAAAGCAAACAGTGGACGCCGCTGCAGTTTCAAGTACCATTTTGCAGCATATGCGGGAAAAAGGAATTCTTGGTGATAAAGATTACCGCATCATTTACACATCAGAAGCGATCCCCAGTTCAGGGACAGTATGGGCATATCGCGAAGACTTTCCACAAGAAGCGGTTGGAAAGATTAAGAATGCGTTTTTCAACGCCAATCATACGGAAGGCGCTCTGGGGGTATTTGGAGCAGAAATTGGCAGCTTTTTCCCCGTTGAAGATCGAGAGCTTGATGTCATCCGCAATGCTTATCAAATGTTGGAGATGGGCAAACAGTGAAGGTTAAAGAATTTTTTATTCAAAAAACATCAGATTGGCCGGTTTCTATCCAACTGCGAACAATAGGGGCCGTATTGGTACTGTTTGTCGGATTTGGTCTAGCCGTTTCAATCTGTATGCATACATTTTCCGATGATACCTATTTGATGCGTAAAAAGGGTCTGGAATCGATTGTTTCCCTGGCGCAGAATTCGCTTAATCCGGTTTTGGAAGACCGGATTAATGAAAAAATAACTGTCGGTGAGGCGCGGATTAGAACAACCGATATAATAAACCAATTGGTTTATTATAATCAGGGTGTTGCTCACTATGTTTTTTTAGCGACCTATGAAGGCTATATTTTGGTTGAACCGCCTTTTCCGGAAGCCGTTGGAACGTATCAGATGCAGAAAAAAGACGTCTATGGGACTCAAATAACCAAGATCATGCTGGAAAAAGCGAAAACCGGTGGCGGCTTTGTAGAATATTATGAACCGAAAGTCCCTGGGGGAACGCCGCAAAAGAAAATTTCTTATGTCATCGGTCTTCCTGAAATTTCCTGTTATCTGGGGACCGGTATTTTTGTCGATGACATTGATGAATCGATTGAACAGCTTAAACAAAGGCTGCTGTGGATAGGCATTGCAATCATACTGGCTATTGTAATTTTACAATATTATTTTTTGCGCCCTTTGCTCCGCTATCAGTATTGGTTAGCGGATGTTTTTAAGCATTTGAGCGAAAATCCGGCAACGGTAAATACGGTCCAGGTCCCCTCCCAATTTATGAGTTTCGAGACAAATCAATTGCTCACCAATTTGCGTCTTATGCTTGCTAATTTCAATAACCATCAAAAAAATATTGAGCAGAAGATTGAAAAGTTTAAGCAGATCATCTACGCGACCGACGATGTAATCTGGGAATGGAATAGTGCAGAACAGGCAACCGAATGGTCAGGCAATGTTAAAAATTTAATAGGTTTCGCTCCGTCAGGTGTCAAAGCTCATTTTGAAGTTGTTGAAGATTGGGTTTACAAGGAGGACCGGAATGAACGCCGGCAAGCGTTAGCAAGGTATTTTTTAGGTATTGGCGAATATTATACTTCAGAATATAGAGTATACAATTCTGCACAAGAGGAATACCAGTGGGTTTCCGTGAAAGGGATTGCTACTTTCGATAAAAAAAAGAACCCTATTCGTTTCGTTGGTACGATTATGAAGATTACGCCATCGGATTTCCAGGCACAACATAATCAAGGGTGTCAAGAAGCATACGATGAGTTCGACCGAAAAACCTATCAATCCATTAAAGATATCGTCCAATTGACGCCGGCGTTTGAAGCGGATGCACTGGTCATTGATGTAAAAAAAAGATTAGAAAATGAATTGTGGCAAGGCGTGGCAGTTGTTGAAAATAAGAAGCCGGTTGGGTTAGTGATGAGAAATGCGCTGGATTCTCAACTAAGCAGCCAGTACGGGGTATCACTGTATTCTGGGCGACCAATAAAAATGGTGATGAATGGGCATCCTCTCGTTATCGATTTAGGCTGTTCTTTAGAGCAGGTGGCCGAACTGGCCCGCAATAGGGATCAGAGCAAGCAATACGACCTTATTGTTGTTACTGAAAAAGACAAATATTTCGGTACCATTTCGGTTATGGATCTCTTGGCAAGCCTTACTGACTTACGGATTATGTTGGCCATGAATGCAAACCCCCTCACCGGATTACCGGGCAATTTGATTATTGAAGAAAAGTTGAAACAGGCGCTGCAGCAAACGTTTGCCGTTTTATATATCGATCTTGATAATTTTAAGGCGTTTAATGACAAATACGGTTTTGAGATGGGTGACAAGGCAATTCAACTTACTGCCAATATTCTAAGGGAAATTGCGGCAGGTTATGATGCAAAGAATGTGTTTTTAGGCCATATCGGCGGAGATGATTTCTTAGTGCTGCTTGACAGTTTGGAAGATGAAATCGATTGGGCGGAACGCATCATCGCTGAATTTGACGCGCAAATTCTTAGTCTTTATTCACAAGAAGATTTGTCAAGAGGCTATATCCTGGTTCCTGATCGTAGAGGTAAAATGCAGAAGTTCCCGGTCATGAGTATTTCCGTCGCTTTGATCGATAACAAGAACCGTCACTTCGCAAACCACCTTGAAGTCAGTGAAGTCGCGGCGCAGTTAAAAAAGAAAGCCAAGATGAGTGAAGGGTCGATATGGGTCAGCGACCGACGGGGAACCCCAACTTAGTAATGAGATTGGTATTGTTTTTGCCATATTCTTTATTCGCAAGAATTTTTAAACCAATCATGGTCATCATGTGGTTTCTCTGCATAAAATGAACGGAGGAACATTAGTATGTATGCTGAATTTAAAGCGATTGCTATTTGCAAAGAGTTGGATCTCAATAAGATTGGCGAACATTTTGGCATTGTCCGCAAGTTCCGGTGGGAAGATTTTTTAGTGCTGAAAACCGATAACTTAAAAGGCATTGTGAATGATGCGGGCAACAAATTGGTGTATGTATTCCATTTTGGCAGCATGGTTTTTATTAATTTTCAACATCATGAAATCATGGATGTTGTGAATTACATGAAAAAGCTTGAGCCTCAGATCAATGACAGTGACGTGTTTACTTACGCAGATGATTATAAACTGGAAATCGATCCCGAACAGCCGCCCGCCGTTAACAATGATTATATGATTGTGGGTGCCCAAAGTGATTATCAGTTGGCAATTGTTTCTACCGTGTTAGCAAAATCAGCCTCCTTAGAAAAAAATGAAATCGAAGTGGATACTCTATTGGACCGGATCGAAAATGTCGTTAGCAACCTGAACCGTGGTGAGTTGGGCGTATCCGATGAAGAATTGGCAAAAATGCTGGCAAAAATATTAAATTTTAAACTGAACACAATTTCGTACATTATGCTTTTGGATAATCCTGACATTACGTGGACGAACGAAGAAGCGGCAACCTTGTATGAACGGCTGTCGCTTTTATTCGAATTAAAGGAGCGGTATGAAAAAGTACGGCAAAAGACAGAAACTCTCATGGATATTACGGAATCGTTTTCTAATCTGGTGCATGCCCGACGGGGTACACGGCTCGAATGGGCTATTATCATCCTTATTGGAATCGAAATTATTTTATCGCTATATCAGATGTTTCTGCACTAGGAATTGAAAAGGGATGGTTCGTTAGCATCAATCATCCAGCAATGATGGAAAAAAAGTAATATAGTTAACAATAATTTAACAATTGCTTAACAATTAATTAATGTTTCTTTGGCACAATAGTATCAAGCCGATTATTTTTCTGTATAAAAGTACGTTAGGAATTTGCGGTTCCACAGTAGAAGCTCTGAGGAGGTCAACATGGCTGGAAAAATAGTAATAGTCGATGACGAGGCGAATATCCGCAGCTTGGTTCGTTTTAATTTGGAAAAGGAAGGGTATACGGTGTTTGAAGCCGGAGACGGAATTTCCGCGCTGCATTTAGCCAGAAAGGAACATCCCGAGTTAATTGTTCTTGATCTTATGCTGCCGGAAATAGATGGCCTGGAAGTGTGCCGGGTTTTGAAAAATCAGCGGGAAACGTCCGGAATTGCGATTATTATGTTGACGGCCAAAGAGGCGGAAATTGATAAAATTCTTGGACTGGAAATGGGTGCTGATGATTATCTTACGAAACCGTTTAGTCCGAGGGAACTCTTGGCGCGTATCAAAGCGGTACTGCGGCGTGTTCAGAAGGAACCTCCTGCCGGGGGACAGCTGATTGCCGGCAGATTGAAGTTTAATTTAAACAGCTATGAGGTGTATCTGGATCAGGAAAAATTGGAATTGACTCCGAAAGAATATGAACTATTGAAACTATTGGTGTCCAACGTTGATAAAGCGTACACACGCGAAGAATTGTTGGATAAAGTATGGGGCTACGAATATTATGGAGATACGCGGACCGTGGATGTTCATGTGAGGCATCTACGCATGAAATTGGCCGCAGCGCCGGAAATTTCTGAAGCCATTGAAACGGTAAGAGGGGTAGGTTATAAATTTCACAGTATTTAACAACAAAGAATCAGAGTTTGTTGTAGGGTTTTGTAAGCAGCCAACCTGCCGCCACAGCGGTAAAAGGTGCGACGAGGACGACTCCCATGCTTCCCGTCAACGTATGCAGGAGCTCGGCCGAGATATAAGACAAGTTCAGTATATTGCTGACAGGCGTGCCTTGGGCCATAAAGACCATCATTAAAGCGGTGAATGAGCCGGAATACGCCAGCAGCAGCGTGGTCGTCATTGTCCCGACAACAGCCCGGCCTATGTTCATACCTGACTCAATGGCTTCCCTGCTCGAGATAGCAGGGTTTTTCCGTATCAGCTCGTCAACGGATACGGCTACATCGACGGCGACATCCATCATGGCTCCGGATGAGGCGATAAAGATTCCGGCCAGAAAAATTTTCGTCAAATCAATATGGCTGAAGCCGACATGCAGCAAGGTTTCTGCATAAGGCACAACGGCTCCGTGCACTTTGAACAATTTTCCGAAAAGGATTGCCAGGAAGCACGCGGCTAATGTTCCCCCTAGTGTGCCGATGAAAGCGGCAAGACCTTTGCGGTTAAGCCCCGCTACCAAAAAGATTACGCAGCCGGTAACGGCGCAAACGACTAAGAACGCAATAATAATTGGATCCCAGCCTTTCAAAAATAGGGGCCAGAGAATTTTCCACAACATTAAAATGGTGAAAATAAAGGATAAAATTGCTTTTACTCCGGTCCATCCTGCATACCAAAAGAGGCTGAGAAGAAACAGACCGAAAAGAATTGCTTCCGTATCCAGCCGATAATGGTCAATCAGGTTTATCGTTTCGAGTTGTCCGTTCCGGCCTTTTACAACGGCTAAAACGGCATCATTTTCCTGGAACATTTTATCGAGTTCCAATTTGCCGAGAAGAGCATTTGTAGCTTCGGCCTGCTGTCCTTTAAACGACCCGTCCAGTACTTCCACGGTTACTCCCTGCACGCCGGTTTGCACAACGCCACGCTGGTGTACGTGCTGATTATCTACAGCCAACACGCGTACCTTGCATCGTTCATACCCGTCATCTTGGGAAGGAAACCCTGTTGGAAGCAGATAGAGTAACAGGCAGAGTACTGTGATTAGCAAAGTAAAAGCCTTATTATTTTGTTTGTTGTTTATCATGCTGACCGACTCTCCGTTTCGCAAGTTTAAGCAGTAAAGATAAGACTTGGCCTGTGCCAAGTCTTATCTTTATTTTACAGCATATTGTATAGAGATCTCGTAACCTTTACGCTGTTTATTCGACTGCCATACCCATGATATTCATTATTTTTTTGGCGACATCGGTGTTATCATAGTATCCTTGGAAGGAAGAGCCGCCGACCCCTTGGGCAAAAACCGGAACTGCTACTCCGGTATGGGCATAGGTTGTCCAGCCGATGCCGGCTTTTTGGTTGAGAATATGGGTGACGGTAACAGAAAATGGTTCGTAAGAGCCATACAGCAGTTTACTGTTTTCATCCTTGTTCCGTTTTTTCGGATCCGTCATACTGGCGGCAAGCGCTGTCTCCAGGCGGCTTTTATCGTAATCGGTCAGATCGGTCAAACCGACTTGATTGGTCAAAAAAGGGATCCAGTCGTCTAAACCGGCGTATTCCGGGTCGACATTCTGGCGATAGATTTTAATTTCCTTATCAAAATCTTCAAAAGACACCGTTTGCTGTTTGATTTTGCTAAAAAAGGCTTCATAACCGGTACCTGCGAACCCGATCGTCATTCCGCCGGTTTCATGATCCCCGGTGATGACGATCAGTGTTTCTTCGGGGTGTTTGGCATAAAATTTAAGTGCTTCTGCGACTGCATTGTCAAACGCCAGGACGTCATGGATGGTTGTGCCGGCATCGTTGGCGTGGCAGGCCCAGTCAATTTTTCCGCCTTCGACCATCATAAAGAACCCGTTAGGGTTATCCAGCATTTCGATTCCTTTGCGTGTAAGGTCTTGGAGGGAGAGTTGATCTTTACGGTCAATATCATACGCCATTGCTTCCTCTGCGGCCAGATTGGAGCAGATCGCGATGACTTTTTGGCCGGTCGGCTGTAAATTCAAAATTTCCTCATTCGAACGGAGGACTGCATAGCCTTTCTGGCCGGCAAGTTCCAACACGTTAGCCCGGTCTTTTTTCGGGCCGGTAGGCGCCAATAAGCCGCCGCCGGCAAAATAATCAAAGTCGCTGTTGATCATTGCGGTTGCGATTTCATAATAATTTTTTCGGGTAGATTCGTGGGCGTAAAACGCTGCCGGTGTGGCATGGTCGAGAGAAACACTGGAAACGATACCGACTTTCATGCCGCTTGCTTTGGCCATTTCGGCCATTGATGTATATTTAATGGTTTTGGTTGGATCCATACCTAGGACATCGTTATTCGTTTTATGCCCTGTGGCCAGAGCGGTGCCTGCCGCCGCCGATTCTGTGATGAAGGTGTTGGCGGCATGGGTGGTTTGCATTCCTTGGTAAGGCAGCGATGCAAATGAAAGTTTGCCTTTGTTCATGCGGTCCGTGCTTTCTACTGCGCCTTTGAATATTTCAGCGGAATTGATTTGCGGCATAGCCATGCCATCGCCGATAAAGAAAAATACATATTTGGCTTTTTTTCCATAGTAACCGTTATCTACGCCGGCGATGGATTGCTGCTGGGGAAATGCAGTTATGAGTAAGGTAATAATCAGTATGACCGCAGCGATCGATCCGCCGAACCATTTTTGGTTCTTAATCAACATGTTCCCTCCTAAGCTTCGTTATTGGCAAATTCGTTTGTGCGGGGACGAAACGCTTTGCCGTAAGTTGCGATGTCCGCCAATAAAGCCTCCTTTGTTGTTATTTTAACGTACAGACTTACTATAACACCAGAAAAAGTAAAAATTGTTAGGTTGGGGTTAATTTCATGTTATGGATCGAACTTATTATGCTTTCAGCGATGATGTTAGACCAGCGAAAAGTGGTAGGCAGGATTAACATAGTGTTTACGTAGTGTTAACATTTTTTCAATCGTTTTGTGCTACATTGAAACCGTACTGATATTTCAATGTAAAGGGGGATGATTGATGGCTGTCGTAGTTAGTGCCGGACTCATAATGTATCGCTGGAACAGGGGGCGCTTGGAGGTGTTACTCGGACATCCCGGCGGGCCGCTTTACACGAAAAAAGACCGGGGTTTTTGGGGTATTCCCAAAGGCCATGTTGAACCGAATGAAACAATTCTTGAGGCTGCATTCCGTGAATTCAATGAGGAAACCGGTTTGACTTCCGATCAGGGAAACTTGCTCCCTCTGGGAAAAATTATTGAGCGCACTGGGAAACATGTATATGCGTGGGCTTTTTGCGGGGATTGTGATACAAGTCAACCGGTAAACAGCAATTTGTTTGAAATGGAATGGCCGGTGAAATCGGGGAATATGGGTTGGTATCCTGAAATCGACCGTTTGGGGTTTTTTAATACCAGTCTGGCCCGCTACAAAATTGAGTTTCCCCAAATACGGTTTATTGACCGGCTGGAAGAAATCCTTGCTGTTGGTTATAGACAGTCTAAAGCGTTATAGAAATTGAGATATGCTTTTCTAGGGCATATTTTTTTTAGTCTACCAGAAAGTATAAATGTTAAGTTTATGTTAATTAGGTTAATTTTTGGTAAAGTGTATTTAATTGCCAAATGTAGTTATGGTAATATCAAACCAAAAACTAGGAGAAGTGACAATGAATATACTTTGGCAGCAGACAATTAGCCGATTACAACGCCCGTTCAAGCAGGAAAAATTTAGTTCGTTTTGCGACGCAATCAGAAATTTTCGCAACAAACGCAACGATGCAGGTACAGACAGTAGTTTGCAAATTGGGGTCAATCCTCTCCGGCAGCGAATTCAATCACTTTTGGGAACGATGAGCTTCAGAGGACTTACTCTTACATCGTTATCGGTAAAGGCGGGGATTTTTACTATATTTACTTGCGCCGTTCCGATCCTTGTTATCGGCAGCTTTTTCGTTTACCAGACTATTGACAATATGACGGAAACCGCTGTTGAGAAGAACGACAAAGTCGCAGAACGGGTTGCCAGTGATATCGGTTCTTATGTATTGAGCAAAAAAAACTTTTTGCTCGCCATCAGCGCGAAAGAAGAGCTTCGTGCGATGAACCCGGTTGTCACAAAGCAATATCTGAATCAAGTGCAGCCGTTTTATGGCAGCCGGGATGCCCTATTTGTTACTGATGCGACAGGGCAGCAAATCTGCCGCAGTGACCAGGCGAAACTTGTGAATATAGCCGACCGGGATTATTTTAAAACTGCGCTGCAAGGGTCGACAAATTTTTCGGACCCCATCGAGAGTAAGATTACCAACTCCTTAACGATTATCGGAACTGCGCCGATCTATGGAGCGGATCATAAAATGATTGGCGTCATTGGCGCCAATCTTTCAATCGACAATTTGCAAAATTTGATCGAACAAATTGGTTCGCATAATGCGGGTTATTCCATTACCTTGCTCGATAAAAACGCATTGCCGCTGTACAATCAATTGAATTCTTCTTCTGTAACGAACAGGACTGTGCTTTCGGATCCATTTTATCTGGATGCAGTCAAAAATAAGACGGGTCATACGGTAGGTTCCTTACGGGGACAGGATTTTCTTATCTCCTATCGCCCTATTGCGAATACAGATTGGATCGTTGTTTCCCATTATTCCAAAGAAGCCGCGCTGGGGAAAACGTATTCACTCGTAACGGACAGTGTTAAAACGGCGTTAGTGTTGACTTTGTTATTTGTTGTCAGCGGTCTTTTAGCAGCCCGACGAGCGTTAAAGCCGCTCAAAGAATTGAAAAGCGGCGTGGAAATTGTTGCAAACGGCGATCTGACCGTTTGTCTGCCGGCTGCTGGAAATGATGAATTTGGGGCTGTAGCCAAATCTTTTAACGTAATGCTGGCAAATCTACGGGAAATCGTTCAGAACGTGAAGCACTCATCTTCCCATATTACTGCATCGGCAAATCAAATTGCTTCAGCCACTGACCAGTCCAGTTCTTCCATCCAGGAAGTATCCTATGCCATGCAGCATGCGACTGGACAGGTCGGGGAGCAGAACCAAAAAATAGCGTCCACACAAGCGATTGTCAATGAACTGATGACAGCCAGCACAAAGGTATCGGACAGTTCTCAAAAAGTTGCCGCAGCGACTCATGAGTGCTCGGTTATTGCCGCTGGCGGGCAAGGTGTTGTCAACCAAACCGTTGAACAGACCAAAGCCGTAAAAATGCTATTGGAAAAAACCGTAGCGCATGTCACTTCTTTGGATGCAAAGGCCAAAGAAATCAATCAGATTACTGAGTTCATCAAGGCGATTACCGGCCAAACCAACTTGTTGGCGTTAAACGCCGCGATTGAGGCGGCACGCGCCGGCGAAGCCGGGCGGGGGTTTGCGGTGGTTGCCAATGAAGTCAAAAAATTAGCGGATGATTCGGCCAAAGCCGTCAAAAGCATTTCCGCTATTATTCATGATGTGCAGACGCAAACGCGGGAGACAATTTCCGGGGTTCAACAAAGTTTTTCGTATGTGGAAGAAAATTCGGAAACGACCATTCGTCTTGGCAGTTCTTTTTCGCAGATCGTGGATGCGGTCAGAAATGCGGAAATGCAGGCAAATTCCATCATCCAAGCTACAACTCATCAGGTTGGTTTATGCAATCAAGCCTTTGAGGCTATCGCCGGCATTACTATTCTGGCTAACGACAACAAGGAAACAATCCACAAAATCGCAGCCGCTGGGGAAGAACAGTCAGCGTCTGCACAGGAAATCGCTGCCGCAACGGAACAATTTAAAGCGTTGGCGCAAAATCTGGAAACAATGGTTCACCGCTTTCGTTTATAGGAACCAGAACAAATTAATATAAAAATAACAATACGATAACAGAGTGCTGGTTTTACAGAGTTACAATAGAGCCAGAAGAGTAATTTCTACGAGGTGAAGTGCTATGAATGGGAACATACTTATTGTATCTGCCTCTATAGGCGCAGGACATACGCGGGCTGCAGAGGCGGTTCGCAATGAGCTTAATCTTTTATCCCCGTCTGCCCATGTTACAATCGTTGACTTTTTGGATCAGAGAAGTGCTTTGGGAAATTTTATTAAAGAAGTTTATCTGAAAATGATCGGTGTAGTTCCGGATATTTATGATTTTTTGTACCATTGGTCGCAGGAACCGCAAACAAGCGCGAACGCAAAAAACGCAACGGCAATGATTATGAAGGCTCGAATGCTGAACCTAATATGTGAGCATCAACCGGATTTATTGGTTTTTACCCATCCTTTTCCCTGTTGTGCTGCGGCTTTTTTACGCCGCACCAAGAAAATTGACATTCCGCTTGCTGCTGTTCTTACCGATTTTGCTCCGCACCCAATGTGGATTCACAATGAAATTGATACCTATTTTGTAGCTAGCGAAGAAATGAAACAATCCCTTTGTGATAAGGGGATCGAAAAAGGCCACATTTTTGTTACCGGAATTCCTACATCTACTCAATTTGTGAAAAAGAAATGCAGCCATTCTAAGGAAGGCATGACTATTCCCATGGTGTTGGTTATGGGCGGAAGCCTTGGCCTGGGGGCTGTTGAAAAAACGGTAACCAGTCTCATGGATGCCAAGACGGGATTTGAAATCATGGTTGTTACCGGAAATAATTTTAAGCTGAAACAAAGGTTATCCTTGTTAAAATCCGCTCCGCTCCATCCACTTACAGTCATTGGCTATACCGACCAGGTGAATGAGCTTATGGCGAGTGCATCGATATTACTTACGAAGCCTGGGGCGCTGACTTGCAGCGAAGCGCTGGTTATGGAGCTTCCCATGCTGTTGTTGAACCCGATCCCGGGGCAGGAGGAAGAAAATGCCGTATATTTAACGGAAAAAGGGGTTGCGCTGCGCATTGACCAGGTCTGTTCGCTGGCCCCGTTGCTGGATAAATTATTTGCCAGTCCGGAAGTCTTGAACGATATGAAGGCGAGAGCTCATGTCTTAAGCCGCCCTAATGCGGCAAAAGATATTGTGACGATTTTATTAAAAAAATTTGCTTGCAAAAAACCCATATTTCCTGCAAGTTGAGGATGGACCATTATGCTGAAAAGGAGAAAGCGATGATTGATATGCTAAAGACAACGCCGGCTGATACTTGTCTTCATCTTGTATTGTCGGCGATATCACCGTTTCAAACCGTCTTAGACCAGCCGGGACTAACCCACGAATTCTGCAATTGTCAAGCGTTAGCCATTTTAAAAAATGACGGTTTTGCAAGGCAGGCTGCCTTTCTGTCGGCTTATGCATTTGAACTGAATAGCGGAGGGTATTGGGCCGATAAGGGATGGAAAAACGCCCATCACTATTTCGAGCCTGGTTCCGGCAAAGGACTTTGGCATTTTTCCAATGCTGTTGATAATTTTAAACTATACTATCAGTTGGCATTGAAATTCGCTAAACGTTGTGATAGTAAGAATGCGGTGTTTTTCCTGGGAGCAGCTGCCCACTTGCTGCAGGATTTGTGTGTTCCCCACCATGTGCGAATCAAACTGTTTCATGGCCATAAACCGTATGAAGCATGGGTGCAAGAACGTCGCGGAAAATATGCCGTTGCAACAAAAGGGATCTATCAAGAGGGGCGGTCCCTTTCCGCTCTCTTGGTTGATAATGCTGTTGCAGCGGCTGATTTTTTTGATTGGGTCCGTTATGAAGGAGACGATTCCTTTTATCATAAATCGACAGAAGTTCTCCTGCCTCTGGCGCAACGCTCGACGGCCGGCTTGTTTCAAACTTTTGCCGTTCAAGTCCTCAGCAGCCAACAGGCAAAACAAAGAGTGACGGTGGCGTAAGAATTAACATAGAATTAACAAGATCTTAACAATCACATTCTACTAGGTATGATATATTCATATCAAAGCTGGCAGGAGGTTTTTCATGGAATACAAAATTCAGATCAACAAGTTAAAATTATATTACGGGGAGTCCCTGGCGCTTAAGAAAATTTCATTGAATGTCCCCGCGAATAGCGTGCTGGCGTTGATTGGTCCTTCGGGGTGCGGAAAATCGACGTGCCTGCGGACGATTAACCGGATGAATGATTTGATCGATAACGTGAAGATTGAGGGAGAAGTATTATTAGACGGGGTGAATATCTACCATCCGGATACGGATGTAGTCATGCTGCGCAAGCGGGTCGGCATGGTATTCCAGCGTCCCAACCCCTTCCCTATGTCGATTTTTGATAATGTTGCTTACGGACCGCGTGTTCACGGCATAACGAATAAAGCTGAGCTGAAAGAAATCGTAGAGAAAAGCTTAACCGGCGCCGCGTTATGGGATGAAGTCAAAGACCGGTTGAATAAGTCGGCCATGGGCCTGTCCGGCGGGCAGCAGCAGCGGTTATGTATTGCGCGGCTTCTGGCCGTCGAACCGGAAGTTTTGCTGATGGATGAACCCTGTTCTGCGCTGGATCCTATTTCCACGATGAAGATCGAGGAATTAATTACCGAACTGAAAAACAACTATACCATCATCATGGTTACCCATAATATGCAGCAGGCTGCGCGGGTTTCTGATGACACGGCGTTCTTCCTGAACGGCGAGTTGGTAGAATGCAGCAGCACTGATGCCATCTTTACCCGGCCCCAGGATAAACGTACCGAAGATTATATTACCGGCCGGTTTGGTTAAGGAAAGGGGTTACGTCGATGACAACACGTCATGCATATGATCAAGGACTGGAAATGTTACGTAAGGAAATTATTTTGATGGGAGAATTGGTAGCCAGAGCAATTGGCGACGCCGTAACGTCCCTTGCCCAGAAAGATGTGGAACTGGCCCGGAAGGTGATGGAGGGTGATGACGCGATTGATGCACTGGAAGTCAGCATCGAAGACCGCTGTATGCTGCTCATTGCCAAACAGCAGCCTATGGCGCGCGACCTTCGTATCATCAGTACAGGTTTAAAAATAACGACGGATTTAGAACGTATGGGTGATCATGCTTACGATATCGCCAAGGTAACCTTACTGTTGGCCAATGAGCCGCTGATCAAGCCCTTGATTGATATTCCCCGCATGGCGCAAATGGTGGAAAAGATGCTTAATCAGGCGATGGAGGCGTATACCAATATGGATATTACGCTGGCCGAGCAAGTCTGCTTGGCGGATGACGAAGTCGATCAACTCCAGCGGCAGATGTTTCGCGAGCTGCTGACTTTTATGTTGGAAGATCCGAAGAAAATTGGCCAGGCAACCCAGCTAATTTTAGTCGGACGTTTTTTGGAACGGTTTGCCGACCATGCGACGAACATTGCCGAGTGGGTAATCTATCTCGTTACGGGGCAACGTTTGAGAAAAAAGTAATGTAATGTACGAATAAAAAGGACCGCCTTCGCGGCCTGTTTGGCTACGCGCGAAGGCGGTTCTTTTCTACGTTCTTTTGAGCAGCAGAATAACTTGTTATCTTTTTGCTATTGCCACTATTGTTACGCTTTCGTATTAGTTTGGTTTTCCGGCGGGGCGATGGGGAATGTGATCGTAAAGGCGGATCCGATTCCCACACTGCTTTTTGCTTCAATTTTGCCGCCAAGAGCTTCGACCATGTATTTGACGATCGCAAGCCCCAAACCTGTTCCGCCGGCCGCCCTCGTCCGGGCCCGGTCTACGCGGTAAAACCGGTCAAAGATAAAGGGGAGATCTTCGGCCGGGATGCCGAGCCCTGTGTCTTGTACACTGATGATTGCTGTATCTTGTTCCTGTCGGCAATTTACGAAGATTTTCCCGCCGGCAGGGGTAAACTTGATGCTGTTTTCGATCAAATTAACGAGGATTTGATGGAGCCAATCCGAATTGGCGTATATGCAAAACTCTTTCGGTTCACTGTGCAATTCTAGGGCAATGGATTTTGCTTCTAATTGGGGCGTCAATTGTTGTATCACTGTTTCGGCGACTGATGGAATAACTACTGATGTGTATTTGATATGTTGATGATAATCACGGGAGGAAATGCGCGCCAATTGCAGGAGATCTTTAACCAGGCGGTGCATCCGTTCAGCTTCTTCATAGATGATTGATACGAATTTTTTACTCAGTTCCTGGTCCTGTAAGGCACCATCCAATAACGTTTCGGCGAATCCTTTAATTGCTGTCAGCGGCGTACTGAGTTCGTGTGATGCATTGGCTACAAAATCCGTATGCCGTTCTTCGATTTTCTTTAAAGCCGTGATGTCATGAAATACGGCCAGGACGCACAATGAGCCATCATTCGGGTTCGTGGTTGGAGCAATGAATACTTGAAAGACTCTTTTGACTCCTTGGATGTTGAGGCGAATGTCCAGACATTGCCGTTCATTTTGCTGAACAGTTTCTTTTAAGGCTTTATCCAAAAGGCTGGTGCCGATGACTTGCACGTGGTGCTGACCGTACATGGCAGGAGTGAATTTGAATAAGCTGAGGGCTTGTGTATTGGCATCGATTACCCGGCCGTAACGGTCAAATAAAACGACCGCATTGTCCATGTTCTCAAATACCAATTCAAGTTTCCGTTTTTCGGCCATGATTTCGTTGATTTTGTCATCTAAGGTGGAGGCTAAATTGTTTAATGTGTGCCCTAAGACTTCCAGCTCATCTCCGGTCCGTAGATGGACTCGTTTATCCAATTGGCCGGTCCCCATTTGACTGGCGATGGCTGTTATTTCTTCAATCGGCGCCGTATATCTGCGGGCAAGACGTATGCTGAGCAATATCGCCAACAGAGCGGTGAGAACAAAAGAAAACAGCAGCACATTGCGCATCTCGTTAAAGCCGGCTTCGACATGGGCGAGCGTGGTGGATATTCGCAGCACTCCGGTAATTTCGTCGCCCTGTTTCATCGGCACGGCGATATACATCGATTGTTCACCCAGCGTGGTACTGTATCTGGTTGCTTTACCGATTTGACCCGCCAAGGCGGCCATGATTTCCGGACGGTTGAGGTGGTTTTCCATGAGGACCGGATTTTCCCAAGAATCCGCTAATACGACGCCGCTGGGATCAATTATTGTCAAACGACGATCGGCTTTGGTCGCCAGTTCTTTAAGAACAGCATCCAGCCCGGCTTTTTGCATAGGACCCCGCATGTAGGGGCGCAACAACTGCCCGGCAATCTCGGACTCGGTTTGCAAGTGGTCCGATAACCGTTCAATGTTATATTTGTGAAAAAACCAGAGGATATAACCGCCCAGGGCAGCCATCATTAAAAGGATGAGCAGCAGAAAAGAGGAAATCAGCCGGTTACGGATGCCGGATTTAAACATATACATAAGCCCCCTAATGAAAAATTGCTATGTTCTATAGCCATCATACCGCGAAAGATGATGTAAGAAAAGGCCTGATATTGTTTTAACACAATGTTAACAATTCCTTAACACAAAGCGTTTTCGTTATTTCTATAATAATACTATGGATCATAGATAACAACTTAGGAGGGTTCTACATGAAGAGGTTGAAAAAGTCAAAATTGTTGGCAGGCATTGCGGTGCTGATGCTCGGATTTAGTTTGGTGACCGGTTGCGGTTCCCAAAAGGCGGAGCAGCCAAAAGCAGCGGAAGTACAAGGGACAGTAACGGCTTCCGGTTCCACCGCACTTTTGCCGTTATTGAAACCGGGTCAGGAAGAATTCCAGAAAAAATATGCAAAAGTAACAGTAAATATTAGTGGTGGCGGATCGTTCACCGGACAGAACCAGGTAGCGAGCGGATCGGTCAATATCGGCAACTCGGATGTTGGTTTGCAGGATAGTTTGAAAAATGCAGGACTTGTTGAACACAAACTGGTGGGTATTCCTTTCGTTTTTGTTGCCAACCCGGATGTTACAGTAGACAACTTAACGCAAGCCCAGTATGTTGACATTCTTACCGGAAAAATTACCAACTGGAAAGACGTGGGCGGCAAGGATCAGGCGATTACGATCATTCACCGGGCCAAGTCTTCCGGCTCACGGGCAACGATTGCCGAAGTTGTGTTGAAAAATGCAGCCTTTACGGATAACGCTGTAATCCAGGATTCAAACGGAGCTGTCCGGGCGGCCATTGCATCAACTCCTGGCGCTATTGGTTATGTGGATGCCGCTTATGTCGACGCCAGTATCAAACCGTTAGCCTATAACGGAATGAAGTATACGTTGGAAAATGTACAGAGCGGAAAGTATCCGGTCTATACATTTGGCCGTATGTACACCAAAGGGGAAGCGACCGGAGCGGTGAAAGCGTTCATTGAGTATGTCACCGGAAAAGAATTCCAAGAAACTTATGCCGAAAAAAATGGCTTTATTCCTCTCACAAAAGTGCCGAAGTAAAGTTCCGGCTGTTGAAGAGGATAGTTTGTTAAGCTACGAGCAGGTCGAAAACGACCTGCTCGTAGCATCATTTTCAATACCGGTAAATTTAACAAAAAGTTAACATAGCCTTAACAACAGAAGAACGGGGAATGATTATAATGAGGTTAAAAAGGTATCTGTAAGGAGAATGAGCATGTCCGCAATGGCGACCGTCAACGACCACAAAATCAGACTGGCTTATGACCGATATATCCGCTATTTGTTTATCAGCAGCGCGTTTCTCATGACCATTATTGTTTTTGCGATTATCATTTTTGTCGGGCAGCAAGGGCTGATGACCTTTAAGGAAGTCAGCATCGCAGATTTCTTTTTATCGGCCAAATGGGATCCGACCGAAGGGCAATATGGGGCGCTGAGTTTCATTTTTGGTACGGTGGCTACGACGTTGCTGGCCATTCTGCTCGGTGCTCCGTTGGGGCTGGCGGGGGCGATCTTTATGGCAAAGGTGGCGCCGCCGTGGTTGCGTGATATCATGCGCCCAGCCACGGATTTATATGTAGCAATCCCTTCGGTTGTTTATGGCTTCATCGGCCTGACGATTTTTGTACCTTTTATCCGGACCTATTTTCATGCCAGTACGGGCTTTGGCTTGTTGGCTTCAGCGGTTATTCTGGCGATAATGATTTTGCCAACCATTATCAGTGTATCGGAAGATGCCATCCGGGCGGTTCCCAAAGCGCTGGAAGAGGGGTCGTTGGCGCTTGGGGCGACGCCGTGGCAAACGATTACCGGTGTTATTTTGCCGGCAGCCATGCCGGGGATCTTAACCTCGATTATTTTGGCCATGGCGAGAGCGGTGGGAGAAACGATGGCGGTGCAAATGGTGATCGGCAATACGCCGCAAATATCCTGGTCGCTGTTTTTACCCACTTCGACGCTGACCAGTGAGATTGTTGTCGAGATGGGGAATACCCCGTTTGGCTCGGCTTGGGGCAACTCACTGTTTCTTATGGCTTTGGTATTGCTGCTTTTATCCATGACGATGATTATCGTGATCCGCCTGATTGCGCAAAGGAGATTTGCTTAAATGGAACGGTATGCAGAAAGTGAATTGAATTTGGAAGGAAAGGAAACCGTGCTGGAAATGAAGCGAATGGTTAAGAAAGTAACGAAAGCGAGATTGCTGGACCAATTGGCGCGGGGCATTTTATGGCTGTCCGGAGCATTGATCCTAGGTATTTTGGCGGCGTTTCTAATCTATATTTTGTACAAGGGTTTGCCGGTCTTGACCTGGAATTTTCTCACGGGAGCTTCCAGCGATATTAGGGCGGGGAGCGGTGTCGGCGCACAATTTTTCAACTCGTTTTACATTCTCTTCCTGTCCATGTTGTTTTCTCTTCCGGTGGCGATTGGCGGCGGGATTTATTTAGCCGAGTACGCTAAAAATAATCGACTGACCGACTTAATTCGCTTGAGTACGGAAAGTTTGGCTACGGTCCCTTCTATTGTTTTGGGGCTTTTCGGCATGATTATTTTTGTAAATTTTTTCGGAATGGGTTTTAGCATCATCGGCGGCGCATTGACGTTGTCACTGTTGAATATTCCCGTATTGGTGCGGGTAACCGAAGAAACGTTTCGTACTGTGCCGTCTTACTATCGGGAGGCCAGCTTGGCCTTGGGGGCTACAAAATGGCAGACGATTTGGAAAGTCCTGTTGCCGACGGCGTTACCGGGAATTGTCACCGGTATTACCCTTACCGCCGGCAGAGCGTTGGGCGAATCCGCCATTTTGATCTTTACGGCTGGAACGACAGTTTCCCGCCAATTGCCGGATTTTGATGTTACCGCAGCCGGGGAGACACTAGCAGTGCATATTTGGTATGTCATGGCCGTTGGCCTGGTACCGGATCGTGTGGACATTGCCAATGGCATTGCGGCGTTGCTGGTGATTACGATCCTCCTGTTCAATTTATGCTTCATGCTGCCAAGCCGTTGGTTCCAGCGCAAGATGCTGGGGTCAAACTCCCGTTAGATGATAGCAGGCTACAATCACGGCAAGGGGCAAAAGAATCTATTGCCGTAGATTGGGTGAAGCAGGCTGAAGTCAGAAAGAATGCATATACTGGACGGTTTGGTCAGATATTGGTATAATAAATAAAGATATGCATTTACAAGCACGGAATGGATCTCCAATTTGCAGTAATGGGGGTCTATTTTTTTACTCTGTCAGCATGTTTTTTTTAGGTGGATATTATTCGGTATACAAGTATACTTGATTAATTTCTCTTTACTTTTTTTTTCTAAATTGATACGATAATAATACTTTGTGTAAACTCGCCTTATCTTGTGTAGTAATGAGGAGGAAGAAATGAATAGAATAAATAAAGTCCTTGTGGCCAATCGCGGTGAAATTGCGATCCGTGTTTTTCGGGCTTGCCATGAAATGGGGATCCATACGGTAGCTATTTATGCGAATGAAGATATCTTATCGTTGCACCGTTACAAAGCGGATGAAGCCTACCTGGTAGGCGAGGGGAAAAACCCGACAGAAGCATATTTGGATATTGAGTCTGTAATTCAAATCGCAAAAGAACATGATGTGGATGCGATCCACCCCGGCTATGGATTTTTGTCGGAAAACTCGGAATTAGCCAAACGTTGTGCCGAAGAAGGGATTGTTTTCATTGGGCCGCGCCTGGAACATTTGCGCAACTTTGGTGATAAAATCAATGCGCGGAAGCAGGCTTTGGCTGCCGGGATACAAATGGTTCCAGGTTCCGACGGTCCGGTCAGCAGTTTGGAAGAAGTCAACACATTTGCCAAAAAATTTGGTTTTCCGATTATTATCAAGGCTTCGTCGGGCGGCGGCGGCCGCGGCATGCGGATTGTCCGCGGATGGGAATCTTTGGAAGACGCCTATCATCGTGCCAAATCGGAGGCAAAAACATCGTTTGGCAATGATGAAGTATACATTGAAAAGTTATTGGAACAGATTAAGCATGTGGAGGTCCAAATCTTGGGCGATGAACAAGGCAACATTGTTCATCTGTTTGATCGCGATTGTTCCGTTCAGCGCCGGCACCAAAAGGTGGTAGAAATTGCTCCGAGCCTTGCGCTGTCTGAGAAGGCACGGCTGGCCATTTGCGAGGCCGCTGTGAAATTGATGAAAAATGTAAACTACCTGAACGCCGGTACGGTCGAATTCCTGGTGACACCGGATGAAAAATTTTATTTCATCGAGGTAAACCCCCGGATCCAGGTCGAACATACCATTACCGAAATGATTACCGGCGTCGATATTGTGCGGGCGCAGATCCTGATTGCCGACGGCTGTGACCTGCATGGTGAAGAGCTTGGCATTCCGCCGCAAGAAAAGATTTTCTGCAACGGCCATGCGATCCAGTGCCGGGTAACGACAGAAGATCCGACCAATAATTTTATGCCGGATACGGGAAAAATTTCCGTGTATCGCAGCAGCGGCGGCTTCGGGGTCCGACTGGACGCCGGGAATGCGTATGCCGGAGCGGTGATTACGCCGTACTACGATTCTTTATTGGTAAAGGTTTCCACGTGGGGTCCCACCCATAAAGACGCCATTGCCAAAATGCGCCGTTGTTTGGGCGAATTCCGGATTCGCGGCTTAAAAACCAATATTGCGTTCTTAGATAATGTGGTGAGGCATGAGCAATTCATCAAGGGGACGTATGGCACCGGTTTTCTCGATGCTTCACCGGAGTTATTCGTATTTACCGAAAAAAAAGACCGGGCCACGAAACTTCTGAACTATTTGGCCAGCGTGACGGTAAATGGTTTCCCGGGCTTGCCAAAGCGGGAAAAACCCGTTTTCGCCGCACCGCGGATGCCGAAAATTATGGAGAAAAAGCCGCTTTCCGGAACGAAACAAATTTTGGACCAGCAGGGTCCGGATGGCTTAGTCCGCTGGATCAAAGAACAAAAAGAAGTATTGGTGACGGATACCACGCTGCGGGATGCGCACCAATCTTTGCTGGCCACACGCATGAGGACCCACGACATGCTGAAAATTATCGGTCCTACGGCGCAACTGCTGCCGAATTTATTTTCCTTTGAAGCATGGGGCGGGGCAACCTTCGATGTTGCCTACCGGTTCTTGAATGAAGATCCATGGAAACGGCTCGCCCAGCTGCGGGAAGAAGCGCCGAATATCCTGTTTCAGATGCTGCTGCGGGGCTCTAATGCCGTCGGTTATACCAATTACCCTGACAATGTCATCCAAGCGTTTGTCAAAAAGGCTTCAGAATCCGGTATTGATGTTTTCCGCATCTTCGACAGCCTGAACTGGATGGAAGGCATGCGTATTGCGATTGATGCGGTACGGGAAAACAATAAAGTTGCGGAAGCATCGATCTGTTATACCGGTGATATACTCGATCCGAAACGGTCTCAAAAATACGATCTGAATTATTATGTTACCATGGCCAAAGAATTGGAAAAAGCCGGCGCCCACATTTTGGCGATTAAAGACATGGCCGGTGTTCTTAAGCCGGAAGCCGCCTACCGGCTGGTTTCCAGTTTGAAAGATGCCATTGACATCCCGGTACACCTGCATACTCACGATACCAGCGGAAACGGAATTTATACCTGCGTGAAGGCGATTGAGGCCGGAGTCGATATTGTCGACCTGGCGATCGCTTCCATGGCTGGCATGACATCAGAACCGAGCGTCAATACGTTGTATTATGCGTTAGCCAATACGCCGCGGCAGCCAAAAGTGGATATTCATGCGTTGACGGAGTTATCGC